>ERZ761602.246-NODE-246-length-129034-cov-6.844044_pt1 | contig 129034 bp, 99 predicted proteins | sample MGYA00512165_ERZ761602 | MGnify/ENA primary metagenome ERZ761602 (study PRJEB28899, sample SAMN02445085) | bioreactor sludge metagenome | biome: EBPR sludge; isolation source: Thorneside wastewater treatment plant | place: Australia: Brisbane, Thorneside...
GCTCTGCACGGGGCGGCCCTGGTGCTGACACTCTCGCTCGTGTCAGCGCCGGCGCCGACCGCCATAGGCGCGGCCCTGGCCCGCTTCAACACCACTTGCGAGAGCGCGCTGAGCGCCGCGAACAAGGCGCCAGGTGCCCTGTGTCCCTTGCCCGCGCCGTCCGTCAGCCACAGTCCGCTGGCGCCGCCCTCCATCATGTTCCGCGAGGAGGCTCCCCAGGCGGAGCCTGCGGTGGAAGTGCCGGCCGAGCCCGAGGCCTTCGAACCCTTCACAACTTCGGCGCCCCCGGAGTCTCCTGCTCGCCTCGATCTTCCCTCAAAGCGCGAGGGTGACCCTCGGACAACGGACGCGGCACAGGGCCCCGGGCAGAGTGTCGAAAGCCGGGCCCCCACTGCGCGAGGGGCCGGCGACACAACTGGCGGAGAGTATGTCCCCCCTGCCCTGCTTTCGTGGAATGTTCCGCGCAGCGTGCGGCGCGGCTTTAGGGGCCGGGTGGTTGCACTCATTGAGGTGGACGCCTCCGGACAGGCCACCAGCGTGCGGCTGGAGGCCGGAACGGGAAACCAGACCTTCGACGCCCGCCTGAAGGAAGCGCTCCAGCAGGCCAGGTACGAGCCGGCCCGGCTGCAAGGCAAGGCGGTGGGGCGCTCGCTGCTTCAGCCCATAGACTTCAATTGACGGTCAGGGCGAGGGCGTGGGGTGGCCCGGCGCGGGCGGGAAGCGGCCGCTATCGGTCTGGATGGCGCGGATCGCATCTGTGACCAGCAGGTCCAGATAGCCCAGATAGGTCTGCTTGAACATGAGCGGGTCAAACTGGCCGGGGAACTCCCGGGCCAGGGCATTGAGGACCTGCTGGCATGCCTGGGGCGAGCACTTCAGGTCGCGCTTGAGCATGGTGTTCAGGGTAATGCGGGTCTGGGCCACTCCGGGGACCATGCCAAGCGTCCTGGCTATCACTTCGCGCACACGCGGAAAATAGATATCGAACTTGGAGAGCGAGCGGCTCTTCACGCTGACGGCCGGCTTGCCGACGCCGGGGCCGGCCGCGCCGCATTTGAGGCAGGCAATGGCCACAGGGGACGCCAGGCAGGCAAAGCAAGACGAGCAAAGCGGGTAGCGCCTGGCCAGGTCTTCCACGCGCAGGTCCATGGGGGCGAGATGGGCGCACTCGCGCAGACACTTGGCCGCGCCGAGCATGTCCTCAAGCTGAATCAGCGCCTCGGTGCGCTTGATCCAGAGATCGAGGTCTTCAGGCCGGCGTTTGAGGGCGTTGGCTGTGGCCTTGACCACACCTTCGAAGTTGCCCACCCGTGCCAGCATGTCGGCCAGCAGGCGCCAGGTTTCAATGTGGTCGGCTGCGGCAATGGCCACCTGGCCGAGCGTGGCCGCGATCTGGCAGCGCTCGCGGAAGGCTTTGTCGTCGTCGCCCTGGATGCGTTCAAAGGCAAGGCGGGCGAGTTCGGTTTCCAGTGTGGCCGCATCGAGCTCGCGTGCCTGGGCGAGTTTGGCCCGCGCCTCGGACGCGTCGCCGCGCAGCCGGGCCCGCTGGTGGTCGGCGATGAGTTTCAACACGCTGTCGCGGTACTCGGGCATGGAGCTGCTCGCTGCCTCCTACCAGTCGACGACTTTGCCGCCGAGGCCGTCGATGGTCACGATGCGCAGGTTGGAACTGCCCTGTTCGCGCATGAAAATGCGCCAGAGCGGCACAAACACCGGCTCAATGCGCCGGGGCGAGGCCTTGAAGCGCTGCTTGAAGCTCTGCTTCACGACGGCTTCGTCGTGGCGCTGCCTGAATTCGTTCTCGTCGAAGTTCAGGTCGCCCGGGGGCTGCTCGACGAAGGTGGCGACACCGTCGAGGTCCTTCACGTCACTGGCGTGCTCTTCCGGTTTGTCGTCAAAGCGCATGCCGTCCGAGGGTCTGTAAACCAGTACGCGCAGGCTTCGCGGGTGCAGGTAGACGCAGCCCAGTTTCTCTTCGTGGGACTGGCCGAAGAGGCGGTACAGGATCATGCGCGTGACCTTCTCCTGGAATTCGAGCCGCAGCAACATGCGGTACTCGAGCTTGAGGCTTTCCACGGTTTCATCGACGCCGACGAGACCCAGAGTCTTGGTCTTGCGCAACGATTCGCCAATGCGCACGGCCTGGTCCTTGGTGACGGTGCAGAGCGCCACGCGCACGGGCTTGTTCAGCCCCAGGTCCGGGCGCAGGCCCGTAGCGCGCGCGAAGTAAACGCTGGCGCGGCCTTCCTGAAAGGCCGCGGCCTGGCCTTCCTTCACCAGTTCGCGCAGCAGATTGCGCGCTTTGCCCTCGCCCACGCCGAGGCGGTCTGCGAACTCCCGCGCCGTCATGGAAGGCTTGCCGGCCAGGCGCCGCGCATACTCCTCGAGTTCGGCCTGTCGTCTGGCGCGAGCTTCTTCTTCGCTCATGCCGCGCTCAACGTCGTCCGGAACATCTTCAGCTTCGGCTTCATCACCCGTGTCATCGTCCGGACGTGGTGTGCGCGATGACGGCGTGCTGCCTGCGGCCAGGGGTTCGGCCGCGTCCCCATATGCGGGTTCGGCGCCCTCGTCGTCGACCTCGTCTGTGTCGTCGGAGGCGGGGCCGGTGAGTACGGTGGTGCTGGCGCTGGCGTCAAGCTGGGTGCCGCGCACGGCGCGCTCCAGCCCGGCAAATCGCTCGCGCCAGCGCTCGTCGGTCAGTTTCTCGATGCGGTCTTCATCCAGCGTCTTGTGCTGGGTGTAGAGCCAGCGGGTACGCATGCGGAGCGTGTCGTCGAACTCGTCGGGGCACAGGAACATGAACTGGCCGGGCTTGAGCGCCGGCAGCTCTTCCATGATGGATTCGACGTTCTCGGGGTCCAGCGCCTTGACCGTGGGCTGGACCTTCTTCTGGTCCTGCCTGGTGGTGAGGCGTCCAAGGCCCCAGGTGCCGAACTGGGCCATGGCCTTGTAGTCCACGTCGCCGGGGTTCTGGGTGGCCATGAGGCAACACACGCCGTACTTGCGCGCCTGTTTGAACAGTACGCTCAGCGAATCCTTGCAGGCAGGCTTGCGCACCGGCGGAATGAACGGCGCGACCTCATCGATGTAAAACAGCGCCTGGGGCTCGGAGCTGGGATGCTTGAGCATCCAGTCGTAGAGCTGTTCAACCAGGGCGGCCACGAAGAACTCCTTCTCCTCCTGGCTTGATAGCGTGTTGAGGTAAATGACGCTGACACGCGTCTTGCCCGGCAGGGCCGCGCTGTGCTCGCCCTTGCCCAGCAGCAGGTCGATGTTGAGCGGAATGCCTTCATGGAAGAGCACCCGTCGCGCGCCCACATCCAGCCGCGCCAGCTTCTTGCAGGCGCCGGCAATCTTGGCGGCGTCAGCGTACTTGGTGTAGGGCTTGAGCTGCCCTTCATCCATTGAAGCCAGGTGGTGGGCGAACTCCTCCAGGCTGCGCGGAAAGCGCTTGGCCTGGTGCAGGTCGGAGAGTGCGCGGTCAAACACCGCCACCAGGCCCTCGCCGTCGTCGCTGTCCAGTTTGTAGCCCAGCAGGCTGACGATCATGGTGGCCGCGCTGGTGACGGCGCGCACGACTTCAGCGGGCTCCAGGCCCGAAAGTTCGAGGTTCAGGGGATCGGCGCTGACGGCAACGCCCTTGCGCGAGGCCGGCGTGAACACGACAACATCGGCCTTGCTTTCATAGAGGCGGGCCAGCCCCGGGTCTACGCCCTTGTCGCGCAGGGTCTGGGGTTCATCGGTGGCCAGTGCCAGGGAACAGAGGTCGCCCTGCGGGTCGATGCAGATGGCCGGAATTCCCTGCAGCACACACTCTTCAACGATGGCCTTGCACAGCACGGTCTTGCCGCTTCCCGATGAACCGAGGGCCATGACGTGGCGCAGCAGCGTGCCGTGCCCCAGTTCGATGGCCTGAGGTGGCTCTGCCTCATCAGGCTTCTGTCCCACGGCGTCGCGTTCAAAGCCCAGCAGCAGGTTCTCGGGCGGGGTCGGCAGGGGCGGCTGCGAAAGTGTGGTAGCGCTGGGGTCGAAGGCCGCCGTGGACAGCGGGTCGGCGTTCTGGGCGGGCTGTTTGCGCAGCTCTCGCGTGTTAGGAATGGTGAACTCCGGGCGCGAGGCCGGAGGTTTTTTGAGTGGGCGTTCTTTGTCGGGCATGGAGCGCCAAGTTTAGCGTGGTGAAGCTCGCGGCACCACTGAGCCGGTTTTTGCGCGTTGCGCCGCCCGGGCTGGCTAGACTGCGCGCCGGACCGGGGAGGCAAACATGGCAAGGCGCACGACGATTCGGGATCTGCACAAGGCCGCCCAGGATGGGCGCAAACTGAGCATGGTCACGGCCTACGACGCATACTCCGCGCGGCTGGTGGACGAAGCCGGTATCGATATGGCGTTGGTGGGCGACAGCCTGGGCACCACCGTTCAAGGCCGGGAAAACACCCTGGCCGTGACCCTCGAGCATACGCTTTACCACACGGAGATTGTTGCGCGCTGCACCCGACGGGCCCTGGTGGTGGCCGACATGCCCCTGGGCAGCTACCAGTGCGGCGAGAACGCGGCGGTGGCCAACTGCATTGCCTGCGTCAAGGCCGGCGCCCAGGGCGTCAAGCTTGAAGGCGGGGTACGGGTGACGCGGCTGGTGCAGCGCCTGACGGCGGCCGGTGTGCCGGTCATGGGTCACCTGGGCTTCACGCCCCAGAGCATCCACGCCACGAGCGGGCCGCGCCTGAACAAGGCGGCTGAAACGCTTCTGGCCGACGCCAGGGCCCTGGCCGAGGCCGGAGTGTTTGCTCTGGTGCTGGAAATGGTGCCCGCCCAGGTCGCCCGCGAGATCACAGCCGTCTGTCCCGTGCCGACCATCGGAATCGGCGCGGGTCCCCATTGCTCCGGTCAGGTGCTGGTGTTCTTTGACATGCTTGGCTATGCGCCCGAGTTCTCCCCGAAATTCCTCAAGCGCTACATGCAGTTCCATGAGCAGGCCCTGGCCGCGCTGAACCAATACCGCTCGGAAGTCGAGGCCGGCAAGTTCCCCGGCGAAGAGCACAGTTACTAGCGGGGCAGTGCCGGGGCCGCTGCTAGACTTTCGCCATGGGCGCCGATACGGCCTATCAGTTCTCCCATGCGCTGCTGCGCGAGGCGGCTTACCAGCTTCAGCTGCCCAGCAGCCGCGCGCTGCTCCATGCCGCGGCCCACGACCTGTTGCTGGAGGAGCCCGAATTCCGCGACGCGCTGGCCTTTGACCTGGCCGAGCACGCGCGCCTGGCTTTGGCCGACCCTGAACTGCCGGAGCATCTGCGCTCGCGCCTGCGACTCGCCGAGCCCCGGCATCTGGCCAATGCTGCGGCCGTGGCCCGCCGGGACTTCCGCAACGCCGACGCCAAGGCCCTCTTGCTGCGCCTGTCGAGCCACGAGGCAGCCTCGCCTAGGCAACGGGCCGACGCGCTGGTCAAGCTGGGCATCACGTGCATCACGCTGGGCCAGAATGACCAGGCCCCCGCGTACATCCGGCAGGGCATCCAATGGAGCGAGAGCGAGCCTTTGGGCGTGCGTGCCGGCATGCTCGTGGAGGCCGCCACGGCCCTTGGAGTCATCCACCGCATTGAGGACGTCGAAACCATATGTGCGCAAGCTGCGCCCCTGGCGGAGGCCGGGGGCGGCCTTGATGTGCAGGTGGACCTGCTGATTGCCTGGTCCATTGCGCGACAGCAGCAGCAGCAATGGCAGAGCGCAGGGGAGATGCTGCAGCGTGCCCTGACCATCGCCCAAGAGGGGCACGATCCCAAACGGATCTTGGCCGTGCGGAGCAATCTGGGCATCCTCGCCATGCACCTTGGCCAGAACGCCGAGGCTGAGCGCATACTCCAGGAGGTCATCAAGGAGGCCTCGGCGGCCCATGACCTGTCGCTGCTCTGCACGGCCACCGGGAACCTGGGCAATGTCCGCAACAAGCAGCGGAGATACGAAGAGGGACGCCTGCTGCTTCTGCAAGGCATTGAGCTGGCTCAGCAACTCGGTGACCGGAGGCGAGAACTTGTTCACCTCGGCAACCTGGTCACGTCAGTCAAGCAGCTGGGAGAGCGTCAGCAGGGCCGCGTGCTGGGAGCAGAGGCGTTGAACCGCGCGCGCGAGGCGGGAAACCTCCATTCGGTGGCCATCAACGCGGGCAACCTCGCTGTGAGCCTGCATGAGGAGCACTATTACGATGAGGCATTTGGGTACTATCTCGAGGCACTCAATGCCGCCAAGGGGTGCGGCGCTCTCTCGCTGGTAGCCCTCTGGCAGGTTCACTTGTCGCTGCTGGGCACCCTGAGTTCCGACCACGAGCTGGAACAGCACTACCGGGAACTCGCCCGCCAGACCTATCATTCGCTCGGGCAGAAGCTCGAGGACAGCATCTATCCCGAAGCCTATCGCAGCACGCTGGCCGAGCGGCAGTTGATCGACGAAATCGAATCGAGCCTTCGCGGGCAGCGCGAGACGTAACAGGCGGCCAGGTCACGGGGCACCCATGAAGGCTGAAGAAGCCTACATCTTCCGGCACGCCCTCCTGCGCGACGCGGCCTATCAGCTCCACATGCCCGCGGATCGCGCGCGTCTTCACCGCCTTGCCCTGGATATCCTGGAAAGCCTGCTCCCCGATCCCGACCTGGAGCTTCTGGCGCTGGAGCTGGCCGAACATGCCCAACACGCGCAAGCGGGCCAAAGTGACGACTCCCTGTCGCGACGGGAAATTGCCTATCTGCAACGCGCGGCGGCCCATGCCGCCCGGCACTACCAGTGCCGTCGCGCGCTGGATATCTACGAGCGCCTGTGCCGGCACCCTCATGGCGCGGAGTTCCGCCCTCAGGCCGAACTCGAGGCGGCGTTACAGCAGATCCACCTGGCGGACTGGGCCAGTGCGGCCAAGCGCCTTGAGCGCCTGTTGGGCGACGGGGCGCGCCTGCCGGATGAACTTCTGCATCGGGCGCGCATTGATCTCGCCCGCTGCTATTACCGTCTGGGCAGCTTCAAAGAGCTGGATGATCTCGCGGAGCAGATTCTGGGAGAGGCGTCGGGGGAAAGGCGTGCGGAGGCCGCCCTTGCGCTCGTGATCCCATTCCTGGAGCGCGGACGGCGGGAGGAAGGCACAGCCTTGCTTGAGGAGGGAATCGAACTTGCGCGCTGCCACGGCCTCGCCGGACTGGAGGCCCAGGCTCTCATGCTGCGAGGCACCCTTTGCCTTGAGGCCGGAGACATGGAGAGGGCGCGACACTGGCTGGACGAAGCCCTGGCCCGGCAGCGCCGGCTGGGAGACCTTCAGGGTGAGGCGAAGGCACTGATGGATCTTTCGCGCCTCCATCACACCCGGGGCGACCGCGTGGCCGCCGAGAAGCTGGCATCAGAAGCCCTGTCCATTTACGAGCGCCTTGGCCTGCAGGCGGATATTGTGGCGGCTTCCGGGCGTGTGGCGGGCATGATTCGCATGCAGGGCCGTTACGAGGAGGCCGAGCCCCTTGCTTTGCGCGGCCTGGATGTCGCGCGCGAGCTGGGCGACGCCATGGGAGAAATGAGCGCCCTGGTCAATCTGGGCGGCCTGTACAAGTACACGGGCAAATTCTCGCGCGGCGAGGAGTGTTACCGCCGTGCCATCGCCGTTGGCCGGCGGCTGGGCTTTCCGCGTATGATGGGACACGTCAAGGCGAACTTTGCCCAGCTGCTGCACTTCATGGGCAAGCTGGACGAAGCGCAAAGCGAGTTCGAAGAAGGGCTGGCGCTGTTGGAGAAATCCCCGGACCGCGCGGTGCAGGCCATCCAGTCCGGCCGCTTTGCCGCGCTGCTCAAGCAGCGGGGGGCGGTGCCGCGTGCCGAAGCACTCATGAAGTTCGCCCGTGAGGTTCTGACAGAAGTAGGGAACACCACGGACCTCCAGGCCATCGAAGCCGCTTATGCCGACGTGCAGCCTCCGACGACGGCGTAACCGGCCCGGACTCCTGCAGGGTGTCGCGTGGCGCGGCGGCCCGTGCCCGCAGTGACTGTGTTGGCTTGCGCCGGCCCCTTGCTATGCTTCTGCGGACTTGACGAGTCCAAATTGTGACAGCGCGGCTGAGCCGCACTACTGAAAGGAAGACACATGCCTGTTCGTTCATCATCCGCCGAGTGGAAGGGCACGCTGAAGGAAGGTAAGGGCACCATGAAGCTGGGCTCCGGTGCCTTTGAGGGCCAGTACTCGTTCAGCACCCGATTTGAAGAGGGCAAGGGCACCAACCCCGAAGAGCTGATTGCCGCCGCGCATGCCGGCTGCTTCTCCATGGCCCTGTCAAACATTCTGGGCCAGGCCAATTTCAAGGCCGACAGCATCAAGACCGAAGCCAAAGTCACCATCGAGAAGGTCGCCGAGAAGATGACCGTGACCAAGATTCACCTCAGCACGGTTGCCAAGGTGCCCGGAATTGATGCCAAGACTTTTGAGGCCAAGGCCAACGACGCCAAGAACGGCTGCCCCATTTCGCGTCTGCTCGCGGCCGCGCAGATCACGCTCGATGCCAAGCTGGCCTAGCGGGTCGCTGATACCCGATGCATCCCCCAGAGGGGCGACGGTGACGTCGCCCCTTTGCCTTGCGGGCAATCGCGAGGCCGCAGACCGTCGCGCTCAATCAAATTTCAGCGAGTTGAGGAAGACCCCGAATTGCGACGGCTGGTCGCGACGCACGCCGGAAAGGGCAATGACGAACACCCGGCCTTGCCGCACCAGGATGGCGACCTCGTTGCGGTCGTGTTCGCCGACGTGAATGTCAGCGCGGAGCGCCAGGACGTCTCCGACTTCGACCCAGTCGCGGCTGACGAGGCGGCCCTGCTCGGCCATCAGGTCCAGGCCGCGCTCGGGGCTGTATGCGGCTTCGCGGCCGTCGGCACCACGCAAGTCAAACCAGGAAATCTCGAACTGAGCCTTGCCCTGTGTGCAGCGCAGTACGTGAAGCCGGCGCTCGCCCACCATGGTCTGGACAGCCAACACCTCTGCTCGGGGCGCGACGGGAAAGCGCGCGGCGAAGCGGCCCGAATCGGAGTGCACGTCCGTCCAGTCGGCTGGGTCCGACGTATCGCCGGCGACCAGGGGAGCCACCACAAAGGCGCCCACAAGCCCGGCAAACACAATGGCCGCCGCGGAAAGCAGCAGCGCGGTCAGGGGCCAGCGCGATCTGGTCTGTGGCACGGCGGGTGGGGGCGGGCCCTTTTCGCCCGAGTCCAGATAGGAGTCCACGCCGGCGACGCCCAGCGGAATGCCGCAATGATCGCAGAATGTTGCCCCAGGGCGCGTTACGCTGCCGCACTGGATGCAGGGCGTGGCGATGTCGGCACTGGCCATGGGTCCAGCATAGCCTCAGGGCCTGGCCGGCCAACCCGGCACCCAGGCGGTGTGTCCGTTGATTCAAGCTGGTGGTCTGGGGCATGACGGTAGGGCCATGCGGCGCTACACTGGCCCCTTGCTTATCCGGAAACTGGCATGGCACTTGGTTTCTTCAAGAAGAAGGCAGATCCCCAGACGCCGCCCGAGGCACCGCCCGAGAAAAAGGGTGGGGGCTTCTTTGGGCTGTTCAAGAAGAAGGACGATGCCGGCGAACCCCGGGAGGCTGCCCCACCCGCTCCTCCGCAGCCGGAGGCGCCCGAGACGCAAGCTGAGCCTGCGCCCGAGAAGAAGGGCATTTTCGCGCGGCTGACCAAGGCCATTTCCAAGACCTCCATGATTTTCCGGCGCAAGGTCATGGGGCTCGTGGGCCTGGGCAAGAAGATTGACGCTGAAACGCTCGACAAGCTCGAGGAAGCCATGCTTGAGGCTGACCTCGGCGTTGCGACGACTGAACACCTCATGGAAGTCCTGCGCGGCGCCTGGAAGAACGCCACCATCGAAACCACGGACCAGATTGTTCCTTTTATCCGCAAGGACCTCAAAGAACGCCTGACCCGGCGCGGCAACTCCATCAGCTATGCTCCCAGCGGACCCACGGTGGTGCTGGTGGTGGGCGTCAACGGGGTAGGCAAGACCACGAGCATCGCCAAGATTGCGCGACACTTCGTGCGTGAAGGCAAGAAAGTGGTGCTGGCCGCCGCGGATACCTTCAGGGCGGCTGCCGTGAAGCAACTGCAGACCTGGAGTGAACGTATTGGCTGCGAGGTGGTGGCCGGAGCCGACAAGGCTGACCCCGCGTCGGTCGCTTACAAGGGTGCTGAGCGCGCCCTGGAACTCAAGGCTGATGTGCTGCTGGTGGACACCGCAGGGCGGCTGCACACGCAGAAGAACCTGATGGATGAACTCACCAAGATTACGAAGGTGCTGGGTAACAAGATTCCCGGCGCGCCCCATGAAACCATTCTCGTGCTGGATGCCACCACAGGCCAGAACGCCGTAACTCAGGCCGAGATGTTCAAGGCTGCCGCCAGCGTGAGCGGGCTGTTTCTGGCCAAACTCGACGGCACGGCCAAGGGCGGCGCCGTGCTGACGATTAACGAGAAGGTGGCGGTGCCCGTGAAGTTTGTCGGACTCGGGGAGGGCTTCGACGACATTCAGCCGTTTAATGCTGAAACCTTTGTGGATGCGCTGTTTAACATCGAAAACGGTGACACCGGCAGCGACGCGGCATGATCCGCGGAGGCTCGATGATCTCCCAGCCAGCACGACTCGTGTCGGACCTGCTTGCGGCCAACGCCGGTTCCGTCAACGCATTCATGAAGCGCTTTGGGCCTGAAGTCGTGGACTATGCTACAGCCCTGATCCCGGCGCGTGACGGGGCCTTTGAGCCACTGGTCGAGGACATTCTGGTCGATGCACTGGCACAAATCCGCGCCGCGGAAACCGGCAGCGATGAGGCCCTGCGCCGGTTTGTGCTGGAGTGCGCCTGCCGCACCCTGCGCGCGCGCCACAAAGAGGTGCTGGCCCAGGGTCCCGATCCCCGCAGCTTGAAGACAAGTTATCGGCACGGCGAGGTTCTCAGTGAGTTGAACATGTCCGAGGCGCAGTTGGCGGCCGCCGTGAGCGAGGGGGTCATCCGGGCCTTTCGCGAAGACGACACCACCAAGTTCCGCGCCGAGGACTTGCGGGCCCTGATGAAGCGGCAGTCCGGGTCGCTGGCCTGTATTTCCGCGGCGGAGCGCGAACTGCTCTGCCTTCAGTTCAGGCTCGGCATCGAGCCCGAAGTCATTGCACGCTGGACGGGCCTTTCTCCCGCCGAGGTGGAAGACCGCACCGAAGGCGCCTGCCGGGCGCTGGTCAGGGCGGGCGTGTTGTCGGAGAGTCTGGGATGAGCGATGCCGACAAACAGCGCGACACTACGATTCGCCGCTACCTTCAAGGGCGCCTGAAGGACGACGAGACGGCGCGCTTTGAACAAAGCGTCGTGCGGGACAAGGTGGCCCAGGCCAGGTTGGATGCCCTGCGCAACCAGTCTCTGAAGCTGCGCGAACTGTTTACATTCCCATCCTTTGACCTTTCGCGCGTACAGGTGAATGTGCGGGCGCGCAACCCGCACAAGGCCGTGGGCATTCCCCCGGCCGCGGCCTTGCTGCTGCAGGCGGCGGGTATGGTGGCCATGTTCGTGCTGTTTCACACCATGGGCGCCTACATCGCCCCTCCCGATGTGCGGCTGGAGCGCGCTGAGGGTCGTATTCTCGTGGATTCGCGGCCGCAGTCCCCTCAGGCCTCGGGCCGTCTGGTGATGAACCAGCAGGTGCAGACCGCTCTGGGCGCCCAGGCTACGTTGGTCTTCGACCAAGGTAACCGCGTGAGCCTCGCGGGAGACACGGCCGTGATCGTGCGTGAGCCGCGCGAGAAGGTGCGCCAGGTGCTGGAGCTGACCAAAGGCGAGGTCTGGGCGCGCTTTTCCTCGGCTGACGGCCGCTTTGCCCTGATTTTTGACCGCGGAGCGCGCGAAGTGGCGGGTACGGCTGCCGAGTTTGATCTGGCCGGCGGCGAGCGCGCCCTGCTCCTGCTGCCGGAGAACTACCAGACCCAGGCGGCCCGGCCCGTGGCCGTGCTGCGTGTGTTCCGTGGTTCCGTCATGGTCCATAGTGGTGAGCGTGCGGACCGGGTGGTGCGCGGCCAGTGGGCGGTGTTTGAGGCGGGGGGGGCCGTCACTACGGGCCCGCAGCAGGGTGAGAATTTCCAGCTCCTGCGCATCGACGCCAATGAGCGCTTCAAGGATCAGTTGCACTGGCTCAATACCTCGGAGTTTCCGCTGCGCGCCGAGCATAACGTGATTGAGCTCGAGCGCCGCCTGCGCGAGGCGGCAGCCGCCCTGCTGGAGTATCGCAGCCGCCATGTGTTGCGGGACGCCGATCGCGAGATTGAGGCTTTCGAGAAGCAGTTGGCCGACGAGATCCAGGCTGCCAAGTCCCGGCTGGCCGCGGGCAACGCACGCGACCCCAGCGAGCTTCCCGTCTCGGGCCCCCTGCGCATGACAGACGAGCAACTGGCCGCCGGCGAAGAGTTCATTCTGGGCGCCATTGCAAACTGGCGCCGCAGACCCAACACCTACCCAAGTCTCGGGGCCGCCGGTATGACCCTGCTGGCCCGCGTGCAGAGCCTTCAGGAGCAGATGGCGGAGCTGGATGCCCGCCGCGCCCAGGCCATCGTGCGCCTGCAGGAGATCGAGAAACTGGAAGCGGCCATGGCTGCGCAGGACGAGGCCATCAAGAAGCTGATGGAATCTTCGAGCTACGACCCTAAGGGTGAAAAGCGCGCTGAGTTGACCCGGCAGATTGAGGCCCTGCGCGAAACCGTCCGCAAGGCGGCGGCTGCCAAGGCCGAGGCCGACCTCATCAGGGTCAAGCTCGGGCAGCTTGAAGACCAGTCCGATGATCTCAAACGCAAGCGCGTTCCGTTGCAGGAGCGACTGGACAAAGCCGTGAAGCTGCAGGCGGACATCAAGGCCAAGCAGAAGGCCAGCGTTTACACGGCGGAGAAGCTCGCCGATTGCAAGGCCGCCTACGAAGCGGCCCAGGCCGAAGAACCCAAGGCTGACATCGCGCTGGCCGGCGCCCGCGAAGACGAGGCCGGCGCCAGAAAGGCGCGTGAAGCGGCCGGGGCCGCGCGCGCTTCAGCACAGGAATCATTGCAAGCCGGCAAGGTCGGCCACAACCAGGCCGGTGACGCCCTGCTTGAGGCCGTGCTCAAGCGTGACGCCGCCCGACGTGCCCTGGAGGGGGCCCAGGCCGAGGTCGACCGGTTGCAGGCCGAGCTGGACAAGCTGCCCGAAGGCGAGCGCGAAGGCAGCGAACTCAAGAAACAGCTGGATGCCGCAAAGGCTGACGCGGCTGCGAAGCAGAGTGCGCTGGACGAGGCCGTCAAGGCGGCCGAGGTCGCGCAGAAGAAGGTGGATGCGGCGACCGCAGCGCTGCCGGGCCTGGAAGCCGCGCTGAAGCTGGCTACGGAGTCGGCGGCCAAAGCGGAGGAGGCGGAGCAGCGGGCGGCAGAGGCCGTGGCCCAGGCGGAGGCGCGGGTGACGAAGGCCGCTGAAACCTTGGCCAGGACGCAGGCCGAGCTGGCCGCCATGGAATCGGCCAAGGTCGAGTGGGAGGCGCTGCAAAAGCAGTACGGTGAAGCCACCGTGGAGTACGAAAAGGCGCTCTGGGAAGTGGAGGACAACGACCTGGCCCAGGCGGATCTGGAGCGCAGAATCGAGCCGCTGCGTGCCGATCTGGCCGCCCAGCAGAAGATTGTCGAAGAAGCCGACGCGGCCAAGGTCCGCAGCGATGAGCTAAAAGTGGAGCGTGACAAGAGCCAGGCCGTGGATGATGACATCGCACGGCGCAGCCAGGCTCGCGCCGTGCTGGCCAAAGAGCGTGATGCCGTGGCGTCGTCGCAACTGGTGAAGGATCGTGCCAAGATGGATGCTGAGTTCCGACAGTTCTCAATCGAGCACGGAGCGCTGGACTTCACCCGGGCGCGGGCGCTTGAGGAAGACCGCCAGCTTTCGTTGAAGCAGAAGCAGGCCCTGGAGCTGTATGCCAAGGCCGAAGCCGAGACCCAAAAGCGCATGGTCGCTCTGCTGGAGGGGTTCTGCGCGCCCTATCGCGGCTTCGATCTGGGTGACAACGAGGCGTCCTCCCGGGTGGCGCGGGCCAAGATCATGGAGGCCCTGTGGCGCCTCTACTATTCCGCCGAAGGGGCCGATTCGCCTGACGCGACGCAGGCCCAGTGCTACTATGTTCTTGCTCGTTCCGGCGCGCCCAGCGATGCGCTGCGCGCCCTGGACGAGCGCTGGCGCGCGGCACTGGCTGAGGTGCTGGGCAAGACGCGATTTGAAGAAGCGGGCGCCCTCAAGCCCTCAAGCCTCGCGGCCCTGGCGCAACGTTGACGGGTGCTTGGCAGTCGCCGGCCTGGCCGGCGGAGAACTTCATGGCCCTTGACCGCCTCCTGTGCTGCAAGAACAGCAAGGTCTGGATTCCGGACTCGTTCCTGACTTCCATCGTGGGTGACTGTGACCGTGGCAAGTTCACGATTACCCGCCCGTTCACTTTCCCCTGCCTGCTGCTGCCCAACGGTAACCTGTACATCGAAGAACAGCAGGGCGTTGAGCTGGGTTCGGACACGTACGACCTCGGCCACGTTCGCTGCGCTTCCTGCGGCTCTGCCGTGGAGGTGCGGGAGATTGACGTCAAGGCCATCCTGGACAAGCTGCGCGAGCGCGAGATCACCATGAAAGAGCGGCAACGCCTGCGCGACAGCCAGAAGGTGCCCAAGGAGCCCGGGGGCAAGCCATGAAACAGATCAAGCTGGTCATCTGGGGATCGGCCATTGTCCTGCTCGGGCTCATCGGCGGGACGGGCTGGCTCATTTATGAGCGCATCGAGAGCACCGTGGCGCCCAAGGAGCAGGCCACCAAGAAAGATGTGCAGCGCATCGAGGCCGAGCAACTGCAGCAGAAGAAGCGCATCGGCGAGGCGGAGCAGCGCCTCACCGAGCTCGAGAACGACCTGGCCGAGTACAAGTCGCGCAATGACAAGCGCGTGGGCGAGCTTGAGGGGCGCGTCAGCAGCGGCGAGAAGAAGGTCAGCGACCTTGAAAAGCGTGCTTCAGAGCTTGAGAAGCGCAGCGACAAGACCGAGGACGAATTCAAGCAGGTGCAGGCCGATCTCGTGCAGGCCCGCAAGGAACTCGACGACGCCAAGAAGGAGCGCGACCAGCTGCGCCATGAGATGAACCGCATGCAGACGGACATCGACGAGATCAAAAAGGCGCTGGGCATCAAGACCACCAATTGAGCTGCAGCGTCAGGCGCATTGCGGCCATCTATTGACCCATTGCAGACAACCGGCCCTGAAGCAAGAAACGGGGGGCGGGCCAAGGCCCGCCCCCCGTTGATTGGGCTTGCGCGGACTACTTCTTCTCCTCGTTCCGGGCCTCCTCCGCAACTTCGATGACGCGGACCACCTTCTTGCCCTTGCGGAAAATGACCTCCGTGCCCAGTGCCAGCACCTTGGCGATCTCGGTGTCGCGGGCCAGCGTGAAGTAGGACTCTGAGAGATACTCCACCAGTTCAGCCTCGATCAGCTCGCCGTTGGTGATGTCGCTTTCGAGCCAGATGCCGTCGGACCAGACGAAGGTGCGGGCACCGATGGTCTTCACGTTTTCCGCGGCGATGGCCTGTGCGGCACGCTCATCGTAGCCCTTCTTCTTCAGTTCTTCAGCGCGCTTGCCGGCCTTGGTGGCGTAGCCGCCGCCGCGGGCCTTCTCCTCGACTTTCTTGGTGGCGTCCTTGTCGGCTTTGCTCGCGCCGTCGGCGTTGTCGTTGGAGCGGCGGTCGTCGTTGGCCTCCGAATCTTCGACCGCGTTGCGCCCCGTGGAGGCGCCGGGAGCGCGCCCGCCGCCGCCCATACCCACGTCGCGGCCCGAAGCATCACCCTGGGGGCGGTTCTCGACCGCGCGGCGCTCACGCCATCCGGAGTCGTCACGGGGGGCCTCGGCGCGAGGCGGGGGAATCTGAGAGTCTTCCACGACCAGGAAGCTCGTGTAGGGCGTCACAATGCCGAACTTCGTGCCCAGCGCCACGATCTCGTCCTTGAGCTCCTTGTTGAAGCCCGAGAGGTTGATCTGATCGAGCAGAAAGCCGACGCGGCGCACGGCCCACATGCGGGGCAGGTAGGCCTTGGTGTTGGCGGACTCTGTGAACTCCTGCGTGTACTCATAGACGCGCTTCTGGCCGTTGACCGTGCCTTCCAGGATGACCTGATGGCGGCCCGGCTTCACATAACGGCCCAGCACGGCCAGCTGCGTTCCGGCAAACAGGTCGGGCATGACCTTGGGCTGGATGTCCGTGACTTCGGCGCCGTCGATCCTGAGCTTGACGTCGGCCAGCACGGGCGAGGCGATCTTGCTGTAGAAGTTGCCGACCTTCACCTCAATGTCTTCCTTGGGCTTGACGTATTCGCGCTGGCCGCGGTTTTGCTCGGCCAGGGTGTCCAGCAGCCAGGTGTTGACATCAAAGCCCACGCCGAACGTAAACAGGCGCATGTGGGTCTCGCGCAGCTCCGAGGCCATCTTCACCAGCTGGCGCACGTCCGTCTGCTCCACCGTGGGCAGGCCGTCGGTCAGGAACACGATGTAGGTCGGCCGCTTGACTTCATCCTTGGTGCGCGCCAGGGCCAGGCCGTCCTTGAGCGCCGCGGCGATGTTTGTGCCGCCCATGGCCTCGATCTTCTCGATGGCCAGACCGGCCGCTTCCTTGTTGTCGCGCGTGGCGACGGAGAGTTCCTCGCGCCACTTCCTGGACTCCGTGGAGAAGGTGACCATGCCGAAGCGGTCACGTTCACCCAGCGCATTGACGCAGAGCTTCAGGGCCTTCTTTGCCTGGGCAATCTTGCCGTCGTCAAGCATCGAGCCCGAGGTGTCAATCACGTAGATGACGTCCTTGGGCAGGATCTCGTCGTCGGAGAGCTTGATCTTCGGGGTAAGCAGGGCCAGGAAGTAGCCCGCCTCGGCGCCTTCGCGGAAGGTCATCACGCTGGCTGCCACGGTCTCTCCGGCATGGCCGAAGTAGAGTTCGAAATCAGCCTCGGGCTGGTTGTTCTTGGCCTCAAAGCCGACCAGGGCTTCCTTGTCTCCCTTGCGGATGATTTCGCAGGAATGAGTGGGCGAGTAGATGGCCTGCAGGGCCTGCTCGCTCTTGATGTTCACTTTCACACTGAGGGACTGCACGGGCACCTGGCTGAAGGTCTTCGTGCGCAGGGGATATCGGAACCGTACCAGGCCGCTGTCGTAGGGCAGCAGCTCCGTATACATGAAGCGGATGGTCAGCTCCTGCTGCGGCAGGATCGGAAACACGCTGGCCCTGAACAGGCCGCGGCCCGCAAACTCGAGCAGGCCGGGGTCCAGCATCTGCCTCACAATGCCTTCGTAGATGCTGCGAGCCTTGTCAGCGGCCAGCAGCTCGCCCTTGACCATCTTGCCGTTCATGGTCATTTCAAAACTGTTGATGGCAGCTTCCACCGGCAGCGGGAAGAGGTACTGCCCTTCCAGTTGCATCGAATTGGGGTTGTAGAAGGTCTGAGTGATCGTGGTGGTTGCGCCCTGGCCGTCTATGTTCGTTTCCACGTTGTGGTTGCGCACCTCAATGGGCGCAAAGCGCGGACGCGGCGGGCGTCGGCGCGGCTGCACGTCAGGTTCGGGCTCAATCGTGATGACGATGCCCTGCGTAAAGGCCGGCGCGGCAATCAGGGCCAGCAGGAGACCCAGCAGCAGTTTCTTGTACATGGCATAACCCCAAGGCTTGGATAAGGGCGGACTGCTCCGTCTACTTGGACGCAGGGACCGGCGTGGGGTTCCAGAATTCCCAGATAGGTTCAGCGCCCCTCGACTTCGTCGAGCAGCAGCAGGGTCAGGGTGATCTTCGTTTCCGGCGGCAGGCCGTTGTCGATGGTGGGGCCGCCGCTGGCGCCGCCAGAAGTTCCCCCCGTCGTGCCGCCCGTGGTCCCACCGGAAGTACCTCCAGAAGTACCTCCGGGGGTGCCGCCCGTGGTCCCGCCGGACGTGCCGGCAGGTTGCTGCGCGTTGCTTCCCTGGCGGCGGTAAATGGCGCGGAAGGTTTTGCTGATCCTGCCGCTGTAGCCCTGGGCCTCGATCATGAACACACGCGAGCGCACCGTGAGCAGCGGCTTGATGGCGTTGAATATCTCCTCTGTGAGGCCTTCCACGGCTCCGTTCTCTTCGCCTGTGATGCGGGTGACGAAGGCCTTGAAGGTGGCCAGGTCCTGGGTGCGGAAGCTGGCCTTGTCTTCCTCTTCAGCGGGAGTGCCGTCGGGGTTGGTGGGGGCGGCCTCCTCTTCGGGGAGCGTGCCCCCGTTTTCTTCTGCGGTTTCAATGTCGCGCCGGGCCTGTTCGCGCGCCGTGATGATGCGGTCCACGGCGTCCCAGGTCAGGTCCTTGTTCAGCGCCAGCAGAAGCTCTCTGGGCGCCGTATTGATGTTGATGACACCCGTCGAGTAGAGCGTCAGGAAGGGCAGGATGCCGATGGGCTGGGGGTCCATGGAGCGTTCATCGATACTCTCCACCGACTTCTTGCGAGCCTCGAACTGCTCCTGATAGTTCAGGTCATAGTAGTCCCGCGAGTCCTCCTCGCTGCCGCCTTCAACCTCCCGCGGCTCTCCGTGCAGGAGTTTGCCTGACCAGCCCTCAATCATGCGCAACTCACCCAGCGTCAGCATGGGAAAGGGCGACTGCTTCTTGATCGAGCGGCTGTCCGGCTTGTCGTTTTCCCGTGCCGTGAACTCGAGTTTGTCGCTGTCCTCGCGGGCCCGTTCTTCAAGGTACTTGATCAGGTTCTTGACCAGTGTCTCGGTGTTCACTTCGCGATCATCGTTGCGGCGGCACACGCTCCTGGACTCGCCGTCGAGCATGAGCCGCTCGTCGTTGCGCCGGCAGATTTCGATCAGCCTCGAAAGCGTCTCCGCCGCCGCCTTGCGCTGCGCCTCGCTGCCGCGGATCAGCGTCAACAGGTTGAACTTGCGTTCTTCGTCCGTGATAAAGATGGCGGGGGGTCTGCCGGCTGTGGTTTCGCTGGAGTCCTCGTTGCCGAAGGTCTCGCCTTTCCAGTTCGTCGGCTGCGCCCAGGGCTCGTTGAGGCTGTCGTAATCGGGTTTGTCGTCCAGCCGCAAAATGGCCTGCCCGCGGACCAGGGCCATCTGCGCCTGGTAAGCGGCCTTCAGGTCGTCGCGTACATTGGAGGCCACCAGCACTTCGCGCAGCACATCGCGCTGGAAACTCCACACAATGATGCTCAGCAGCATCACCAGCAGCAACACCACCAGCAGCGCCACGCCGCGCCGGTTCAACGCACGTCTAGGGAGACTCCGGGCCATATAATTTGAACGACGCGGACGGCGGGGCGTTGTGCCAATCGGCGAATTCAACGGGCCTCAAGCGTGATAGTCACGCTCTCCTTCTTGCCGTTGCGCAGCACCTTGAACTCGACCTTGTCTCCCGGGTTGTACTTGGCCAGCAGCGTGCGCAGGTGGCCCGTGCCTGTGACCTTCTCGCCCCCAACCTCGTATACCACGTCGCCTTCCTTCAGGCCGGCCTTGGCGGCCGCGCTGCCGGTGGTGATCTTGGAGGCGGTGATGCCCGCCTCAATGCCCAGCTTGCGCGCGTCTGCCAAAGCCACATCCGCAAAGGATGCCCCCAGCTTGACTTTGACCTCTGTGCGCTCGGGCTCGCGGGTTTCGGACTTGGGCTCCGCGCTCTCGGGCTTTTCGACCTTGGGCTCGGGTGCGGGCGTGGGGCGGCTTTCGGTTTTGGCGCGGCCGCTGCGCAGGTCGTCCAGGCGCTTGCGCAGGTCTTCTTCGAGGTCCCGGAGTTCCTTGCGCTTCTTCTCAATGGCCTCGCGCAGTTCCCTGGCACGAACGTCATCCTTGAACTCTTCGTCGCCGCCGCCTTTGCGGGCCAGAGTCACCATCATGGGCTCAATCTTGCCGTCCTTGTGGCGGATGCCCAGGCCGAGGGTGTCGCCTGGCTTCTTGTTGGCCAGCACGGCCTGCATGTCCTCGATACTGTTGACACTCTTTTCGCCCGCGGAGAGGACCACATCGCCGACTTCTATGCCCGCCGCCTCCGCCGGAGAGCCCTCGTTGACCTGCGTCACCAGCAGGCCGCTCTCGATCCTCAGTTTCTCACGTTCTTCTTTCTCAATGACGCGCAGCCGCAGGCCCAGCCAGGGCTGGTCAGACTGAGCCGCCAGAGGCGCGGCAAGGGCCAGGAGGAGGAGCAGGAGCAGGTTGCGGGTGGCGGTCATGGCATCTCCGGTTGGTCTCAATTCGGGGCAAAGATGATACGCCCAAGAAGGCTCCTTGGGGAGTGCCTTTGGCGTGAGCGCCAAAAAGGGAGGGGCGGGATACCCCGCCCCTGGCCGATGCCGGTGGTCTGGTTTACTTGTGCTTGTAGCGTTGGGGCTCGGGGACGGGCCGGCCTTCCTTGTTGATGCGGTAGCGCGAGGCCAGTTCGTCGATCCAGACGATCTTCTTGGCGGTCTTGATGCCCAGTTCGAAGCGGGCAAGCATGGCTGAGGGAGAAGTCTTGGCGGCGATCCAGTAGGGGCGCAGGCGCTTGATTTCTTCCTGGGTGCCGGCCTCCAGTTCCCACTCCTTCATGATTTCGGCTTCGAGCAGTTCACGGTCCTTCTTGTCCTGGATCTTGAAGGTACGGATGGTCAGCTCGTAGCAGAAGGTGTGGGCGATGATGGCTTCACGGGCGTCCAGCGCGGCCTTGTAGGCGTCGCCCCACTTCTGGATGGCATAGTTCTGGCTGACGTCCACCGTCTTGAGCACTTCGTCGCTGCGGGGTACAAATTTGGCCAGGAAGGCCACGCGGTAAGCCGCCCACTTGGCGGGCTCCAGCACGATGGACTTGCCCTCGGCGCGGGTGTACTTCTCGCTGTCGAAATCGGGCTTCTCCTCACTGTCCTTGAAGTACTCGAAGGCAATCTTCTTGACGGCCTCGGGGTGCCACTTCCAGGCCTCCTCGCGCTTGGTGTCGCGGTCGGCTCGGTTGTTGCCTTCCTTGAGCTTGTCCAGCTTCTTGAGGCGCTCTTCCTTGTCACTCTTGTTGTTGGAAATGTCCACAGCGCGGTAGACGTTGTAGCCGGGGCGGTTGACGCGGGCCCAGGAGTACCACAGCTCGCCATCGAGCAGCACCCAGTATTTCATGGCCAGATCATCTTCCCACTCGATGATCCGCTTGCGGATATTGGACATCGCGGCCTGCATCGCGTTGTAGGCGCTGAGTTCTCGGGAGTCCATTTTTCCGCCCGACCGTGCCTCGAGATTGTCGAGGGAGGCGAGGATTCTCTTGTTGTCATTCTCGCGGCGCTTCCTGACGTCGGCGGGCAGGTCGTTGTTCTTCTTGTCCGTGTCCATCATGTCGTTGACCTGCTTGCGCTGGCTCTCGTAAAGCTGAAGCTGCTGGAACACGCGCCACGAATCGTCACGACACAGCACGTTGTCCTTGGTGAGGCGAAGGCCGCCGCGATCCAGCACGTTGCCCATGAACAGCGTGCCCTGAGAGATGAGAACCTCGCTGTTGAGAAACTCCTTGTACATGGCCTCGTGCAGTTTGGGGTCGTCCCACACGTAGGTCCGGCTGAGTTCGACTTCCGTGATGATCTTGCGCTTCTTCTCCGGATCGTCCGGGTCGATGATTTCCTTCTGGCCGTACTCAACGCGCGCGCCCCAGAGGTCTTTGACCCACTTGACGGCTTTCTTGATCTCCTCGGATTGCGTCTGGAAGTTGCAGCGGGCCTGGAGGCGGTAGGTGCCGGGCGGCAGGGGTTTGTCCAGCTCCGGCATTTCAAAGGGTGCCAGACCCAGGATGACGGGGGCGCCGTCAACGTCCATGCCGCCGTCTTCGGTGCCGGTGACCCGGGCGACGACGCGCTGGCCGGGGATCATCTCGCCCAGCTTGTCGTCGCCGTCGGCCTCCACCTGATACAGGGCGACCTCGATTTCGAGATTTTTGATGGGCCCGGCCGTAAAGCCGCGGCCGGCATCAACCTGAAAGTCGGTGAGGATCTCGCCCACGATGCGCATGCCGCCGCGCGGGCCAACCTCAACGTTGAAGCGCCGCACCAGTACCCGGTCATTTTCAAGGTAGGGCTGGTTGCCCGCCGAATACTTGAATGTGTGCATGGGGCGCACACGCCTGGACGGAAATCCCTGTGCCGACGACACTGCCGCTGCAAGTGCGGCCACGCAGAAAAGCGCAGCCGCGCCGCGGATGAAACGGAAGCGAAGCATGTTGACAACCTCCTGGCCCTGCTCTGACTCCAGCCTGTTCTTCTACGCACTGGCCCACGGGAAGGGCCGTTGAAAGCGGACTTAGTATTCGATGACGAAAGCGAGCTTCCTGGGCGGGGTAAGAACCGTCAGGGTAATATCATCGAGTACGGCAGAAACGTTGGTCACGGGTACCTTGGTGGGGTCTGGGCTGACAAAGTAGACGCGGTACATCAGGGTGCCCACCGTATCGCCGGCGTTGAGTTTGACACCGTTGAGTGAAATGCCGCCCCGGGCCCAGTAGTCCTTGTCTCCTGTGGAAGCGCCCTTGGGGTCATCAATGATGCCCTGGGCCTTGGCATCGGCGTAGCTGATGAGGCCATTGCTGGGCCGGATCTTGCGCACATCCTCAAACACACCCCACTGCACGACCACGCGGGCCGAGGTGGAGAGACTGATGCCCTGGCCGAGGTAAGGGTCGAAATCGGGACGGTATTCCGTCCAGCTCAGGGTGCCAAGGCGCACGGGTGCCGTGAGCAGTGCGCCCGAGGCACCGTTGGGGTTGAAGGGCAGGAAGCCCTGCTCAAAGAAGCCGTCAGGGTTGCCCATGCTCACGCCGCTTCGCTGCATGTAGCGGCTGCCGGCGGCGCAGGCCAACTGGTCCGCCTGGAAACTCGGCTGAAGCGTATTCTGGCTGAGGCGCACGTCGTCCAGCGTGGCGTTGGCGACCGCCACCAGGTTGGCGTCGAACTTGAACAGAGCCGCCGACTGGGTGGTGGAGGGATTGGCGAATGACTGGGTTTCCACGTAGTACTGGTTGTAGATGTTCTGGTCCGAGATATCGAGCTGCCGGCGGAACAGGCAGCCGATGGTCAGGCGATCCTCGGGGTTGATTTCGAGGAGGCGCGACGTTGTCCGGTAGAACAGGTAGGTGGTCTGGGCCGGGTCTTCGGCGGGCACCATGACGCCGTCGTTGGGCTCGTGGTGACCGTCGTTGAGGAAGCCCTTGGGCTGGGCCGGATTGTTGTCGGGGTAGAACTCGACGGGGATCTTGCGGCCGTCAATCCAGAGGTCATAGGGCTGGGTGAGGTTATTGGAGTTCCAGCTCAACGTCAGGCGGTGCCAGTCGTGCACGCGCAGGGCGGGCACGGTGGAAGGCAGGTTGTTGAGGTTGACCCAGCCATCAGTACGGGCGTAGATGAAGCCCTTGTCGCCGGGATTGCCCTTGGGGCAGATGTCATTGGTGCCGGTGTACTGGTTGATGCCGCCATTGTCGCCCTCATCAATGATACGGCGCATGGCATTGCCGAACTTCACAACCTGGCTGCCGCCGTAGCCCACGCCCTGCGGGAAGTCCTGGGCGAAGGCCTCCGAGAAGTAGAGGCGCGTAAAGCGCAGGTAGCCGCCGGGTTCCTTGAAGATGAAGAACTGCACACCCTCAATGTCGCACTGGTCATTGCGCAGGCCGCTGTTGGCGGGGGCAAAGGACAGGCTTGAGGTATCGGCTGCGGAAGGTGAGTAGGGCAGAGTGTTGCTGCGCCCGTATGCGGTGGCTCCGAACAGGCCCGAGAAGTTGTTGCTGGCGGGGTCAATTTCACCCATGCACACCGTGATGGGGTTTGTGCCGCCCCCATCGCTGCCCTGTGCCGGGAAGTCCCACTTGATCCAGAAGTCCAGCGTGCCTTCGTAATAGGGGCAGTTGGCCTTGGTCTGACGGTGGTTCTGCAACTGCTGGTTGTGGTTGTCCGTACCGGAGAACGGCGCGGCATCGCCGGACAGGCGCATGCGCACGGAGTTGGCATCGGAGCCGTACCCCACCTGCGACTGGTCGCGGTCCGCGCCGTCCATGATGGGGTCAAAGGGGTTGTTGGGGATGTTGGCGCCGTTGGGGTAGCGCAGCAGCTTCAGGCGTGCGGGGCGGTTCTTGCCGCGCGAGCCGTAGAACTGCGAGAGCGCGCCCGGGAAGCGGTAACGCTCACGAACCGCCGATCCGCGCAGGAAGCCGCCGTCGCGCTGCAGGGTCGCATAGCGCGTGGCTTCGTCACCCTTGTCGGCGTTGGCAAACTCGTTGGGTCCACCGCCGCCGACCAGCGCGGAGTCCACGCGACGGGGCGTGGCCGTGTTGACGAAGTCGTCAAAGACGACGTCTTTGTCCAGGGGCTTGAAGGCGTAGTTGGGCTGAGTCTTTCCCGAGGCGCTGTTGAGGCCGAAGACACCGGCATTGGTGTCGCTGCGGGCGTCGAGGCCCTCATTGAAGCGAGCGTGGAAGGTCAGGCCCGTCTGCATGGGCTGAATGGGCGTACGGTCTTCCGTACGCTGGGTGATGAAGCCGAAATCGCGGGACAGCGCCGTGCGGGGGTTGTAGCCGCCCTTGCGCTTTACGCCGAGGTAGTCGGTGTCTTCAGGGAAAATGTTGGTGTCAGAGGTTGAGGCATCGCCCCAGGCGCCGGCATCGCGTTCGTCAGCCGAATAGGGGCCTGAGTTGGTGCCAAAACGCGTCAAGGCCGCGATGTTGCGTGTGGTGGTGGTGCCGGAGCTGGTGGCGGCGTTGGTGATGGCGTCGGGATCGATGGGGCCCATGAGGTCGAACTGCGAGGAATGGCGCAGGACCGAGTAGATTTCAACCAGGGTGCGCACCTGGCGTCGGGCGACGGGGAGGCGGGCCTGGGCGGCGCCGCCGGCTGTGGTGTCCTGGGACACCGTGTTCATGCCGCGGGCCGTGGGGGCCAGGATCTCGCCCTGGCTGACGACTTCATACATCCCCATGCTTGAGAAGCAGACCGGGGCCGTAGTCTTGACCAGGTCCATGCGGTCCACGTTCTGGTGGTAGGGGTAGTCCGCGTTGTAGCGCGCCACCACGTTATTGGGGTTGAGCGCGGCTCGGATCATGTCCACCGTCGACTTCCAGTACCAGGCGATGAAGGCCTTCTGGCTCATGGCGGCGTCGGTGTACTTCAGGGAGTTGGCCGGGTGATTGCAGTTGTAGGCCAGCGGCAGCCAGCGCTGATTGGGTACGGGATCGCCCGGGTCAATGATGGAGTTGCGGTTGGCATTGACCACGTCGCCGACGCGGATGCTCTCGCGGCCTTCGGACTTCATGCCCAGCAGGGCCTGGTAGCAGAAGCGCAGGTCAAAGTCCTGCCAGCTGGTAAAAGGAGCCGCCTTGCGCAGGTCAATGACAAGCTGGGCCAGTTCGGCGGCGTAGTCTCCACCCTGGCCGCCGGCCTGGGTGTTGCCGGCGCCCGCGGCGCTGGTAATGGGGCCGATGGGAACGAGCTGGAAGATGCCCTGATTTTCGCCGCCGCTGGAGGTCATGGCGGCTTCCGTCAGGTGGGCGTAGCTTCCGTTGTTCTGGCGGCCGATGTCCGGCGTGCCCAGCACGAGGCGGCTGGGCGCGGCACCGAAAATGTCCTTGAGAATGCGGTCTTCTTCCGAGATCTGGGAGGCCTTCTTGAAGTAGAGAAGGCGTGCCCGGGCCTCAATGCCCGCAAACAGGGCCACCAGCACCGGCTTGGGTGCCGTGTTGATGTTGACGGGGGAGCGGATGCCCGTGCCCGCGTCAAACTGGGCGTCAGGCCAGCCGTCCTGGCCGCCGGCCTGGTTGGGGCCGACGGCAAATCCCTCGCGCTTGAGTTCCATTTCAAGGCGCGTGCCGCGCGGGTTCTTGGCCTTGTCATCAACGACCTTGGCGGCTGTGTCAATGTAGTCGCGGTAGTTGGGGTCGCGCCAGTTGTTGACGCTGACGAAGTTCATGGCCAGTTCGTACAGTTCGGGCCGCTTGCTGGCACTGCTGCCGTCCCAGATGGGGCGGAGTTGCTCTTTGTTGGTGAAGAAATGGCCGGTTTCCTGGTGGGTCTTGACCACGGCCTGAACCACTTCACCGGTGAAGGGGTTGTACTTGCCTGTGCCCTTGCCGCCCGGCGTCACCCACTTGTCAATTTCATAGCCCAGCACCATCAGCACTTCGGCCAGACGGTCACCCTTGAAGTTGTTGAGGTTGAGCTGGCTTGCGGCGTCGATCACCTTGACGCGCGTGTAGTCGCCGAGGTCTTCGTAAGTACCGCTGGCGCCGAAGCTCTTGCCGCCCTCATAGGTGCGGCCTTCGCGGGGCAGCGTGTCGTAGCGGATGCCCTCGCCTCCGAAGAGGGTGACGCCCGAAAGGAAATTGCGCGAGCCCGGCCGCACGTTGCCGGGCATCTTGTCGCCGCCGAAACCCGTCTCGTTGGCATCAATCACGCCGTTGTTGTTGAAGTCGATCCAGCCCAGGTCGGGGGCGTCCTTGCCGGCGTTGGTATTGGTTGAGGCTTTGTTCCAGGAGACGCGCACGTCTCGACTGTCCAGGGTCTTGAGTCCGAAGCTCGGGCCGTCCACATCCCGCTGCGAAGGTTCGTACTCGAACTCCTTGTCCGAAAGCTGCTCATAGTGGTTGCGGGTGGCTTCTGCGCGCAGGCGTGCGATGGAGTACTCCACGCCGTCCAGCGAAAGGTCCAGGGCCCGTTGCCGGTCAAGGTAGTTGGTCGAAGCCTTGCGCTCGGCCAGAGTAATGTAACTGAAAGACGTGCCGATGACGAACAGGGCCACCAGCAGCCCCAACACCACCACGAGCATCGTGCCTCGACGGCTCCGGCGAATTGACCTGCGCTGCATACGGTTGAGCTTGTGCATCGTTCCTCCAACGCGGCGGGCCAGGCCCGCCGCCCCGCAAAGGGTTGGCGCGCAACATGGGGTATTGGGGTGTGCGAAGCCCCGCCTTCCCCACTTTTCACGGGAGGCCCAGGGGGAGGACCTCCCGACGAATTCGATTCAGGATTTCCGGCTCTGGGAAGGTGCTGCCAGAGCCGGAAATCGCAAATCGAAGCCGGCTTCATCCATCCAGATAGGTGCCGCCGCCGGCCTTGGCCAGCTTCTTGTAAAACTCCCGCTGTGTGTCACTCAGGCCAATGCCCGTAATATCCAGTGCCGTCTTGCTGCCCGCTTTGCGCCAGGCCTCCACTTGCTTGATGATGAAGTCCTGAGCTCCGCCGGCCTGTTCGAGTTCTTTAGCGTCCACGCCGGCGGGCGAAGCGGGGTCGCTGCCCACGATCATCGAAGCCGACGTGGGGCCCTGCTCGAAGACCACTTTCAGCAGACCGTAGATATCGGAGTCACCCAGGGCCACGCGATCTTCGACCCACTTCTTGGCCTGCTCCACGCTCTCCGCACTTACGGAGACGGGTGCCTTGCGGTCGGCGAAGTCGTCGCTGGTTCCAAAGCAGGCGATGTTGAAGGCCACGTCGCGGCGCTTGGACATGGTGTCCAGCGATTGCTTGAGAAGCTCCTTGGCGCGCTCCAGCCTTGATACCACGCGGTCGTCGTTGAGCGTAATGGTTGCGGTCATGGCCGCGCTGAGGTCAAGGAGGTAGGCGCGGGTCAGGAGCTCTTTGCTGCCGCCATCAGGAGTGTTGACCTTTTCGACGCCGTCCTTCTTGAAGCGCACGCGCGGATAAGCCGTGGGCCGATCGTGACCTTCGGGCTTGGGAGTATCCGAAGTGGACTCCTTGCCGGTTTCCGGCTCTGGCTTGGGCTGATCCTGGGCGCGGGACGCCACGGGCAGCGCCGTCAGCAGCGCCAGGGTCCACACCAGGAATGTCAGCCGGTTCCACATGAACGACCAGACCCCAAGTTTGCTGTGCCGGGACACACTCTCAGCCCGGAATCCACTACGGACAGGTGCAACCATAGTGCCAGCCATAACATGGCTCAAGGAACCTGCCGGATTCGGTATGGCAGCAGATTAGCAGGGGCACCGCAATAGGCCACAGGGATTCGCGCAAACATTGAAAACATAATGGCTTGCATCGCCAAGCCTGGCGGGACAGTGGGCGGGCACCCCGTTTCCCTGAACAAGGTCGGGTCTTCCTGTCTCGTCCCCTCCAAGTAACCATCAGTAACCCGCCCGCTTTCACCCGCAGGCCTGGCAGACTGCCGAAAGAGTCCTTTTCGGCAGTCTGGCCGGGCCGCGCGACCGCACGGGCCGGCGGAGTGACGGGCTTTGCCCGGCACTCGGGCCTTTGCCTTCCGTTGAAGAAGTCGGCATTTCGACTTTTTCAGCGGCCTGCCAAGTGCCTGTCATTTTGTTCAAACGTCCCAAGGCCCGCGGCGTATAAAGGAAGCGGTTTATCCCAAGTTGAACCAAGGCGAGGTCGTGATGAAGCGCTACGCTCACGCAGTTTTGCTGGCGGGAGGCATCTCTCTGGCGGCCCTTTTGGGTGGTTGTGCCAGTGGAGCTTCGGCCAAGAAGGGCGAAACCAATTATTCCTACCTTGATGACCAGGCCCTGGAGAAGTTTGACGCCGACCTGACTCGTCTGGCGGCCGCCATTCAGCGGTCGGACGCGAGCTCTGAGGCTTCCCTGCGCCGCCAGATCGGCGAGCAGGCCCGCCAGTATCAGGGGGCATTGATTTCGGCGCTCAGTGACGGCTCCTCGGTTCAACGCCGGCGGCTGGCGGGCGTGGCCCTGGGTTTCACCGGCGATATCGCTGTGATCGCCCCCCTGCTTTCCAAGGTCAACGACAACGACGAGCCCGAAAGCGTTCGCCACATGGCGGTGCTGGGCCTGGCGACTCTGGACAGGAAGCTTCGCGAGTACCCGCGCCACGACGAACTGATGCAAACCCTGCGCGGCGTGCTGGAGTCCCGCGATACCTCGGCCTCCATGCGGCGCTCGGCGGTCCAGGCCTATGCTGCGGCCTATGACCGTGTCTTGAATGACTCCATTTCGCCACTGCGGGACCGCTTCATGAGCGACCCGGACATTGGCGTGAAGATCACCGCCGTCAACGTGCTGGGTGATATCGGCGATACTGCGGCGACGCAGGACCTCATTGGCGTGGGGCTGGGCAGCGAGATCACGGATGTGCGCGCTGCCAGCGCCATTGCCCTGGGCAAGATTCAGGATGCCCGCTTGATTATCCCCGCCTTGGTGGACAGTTCCATGAATGATGAATCCGCTGAAGTCCGCCGTGAGGCTGTGAGCTCCCTGGCTGCCCACTTCAGCGCTGACCCGGATACGGTGCACTCCGCCCTGTTGCTTGGGCTTTCGGATTTCAACGATGGAGTGCGGGAGTCTTCGGCCCTGGCGCTGGCCCGCACCGCCGATGTTCGCGCCATTGACCCCCTGCTGCAGGCGACAGGAGACCGCACGGCGATCGTCCGGCGCGCCGCCGCCGATGGCCTGGGCCAGCTTCTGAATAAGGAGCGCGAGGTCAGCGCCTACCCCCTCGTGGACCTGCTTTCAGATCAGACGCCCGAAGTGCGCAAGGCTGCCCAGGTGTCCCTGGCGAAGATCACCACCAACGACTGGGGGGACGACCAGGCTCGCTGGCGTTCCTACTTCTACAAGACTTACCCCGCCCTGGACCCGGCCAACGCCTATGCCGGTCAACCCAAGCCCCGCATGACCACCAGTATCACGGGGGGCGGCGCCCGTTCCTCCAGCACTTCCAGGCCCAGCTCAAGCCGTCCCTCCACGAGCCGGCCGAGCAGCGGCACCAATCGCAATTCCAGCGCGCAGCCCAGCCGCAACACCGGCACCAACCGCAGTTCAGGAACCAGCCGCCGTTGATAGACCAACGTCTCAAACGAACGGGCGCGGCTTGCGGTCGCGCCCGTTTTCGTGGCCGGTTATCCATGGCGCCGGGCGCCGTTTTGCGCAGCCGCGTTGGCGCGAAAGCACGAACTGCGCGGTCACAAGGCTGAGCTTGCTTCACCTCGCCCCCACTGCTAACGTGCCGCCGCTTCAGCCAGCCGGCACGGGATTCTCATGGAAGTTTTCTTCTTGCTCAGCTCGATGGTGGCCGTCGCCGGCGCGGTTCTGGTCGTGACGCAGCGGGTGGCCATTTATGCGCTGCTGGGCCTGCTGGTTTCCTTCTTTGGCACGGCGGGCATTTTCTATGCGCTTGACGCCACGTTTGTGGCCGTGAGCCAGATCCTGGTCTACGCGGGTGCCCTCGCCGTACTCTTCCTATTTGTGTTGATGTTTGCGTCAGATGACCCGCCCGAAGCGGGCCCCCTGGTCACCGTCGGTGCGCGCAAGGACTTTGACCCCGCAGCAGTCAAGCCCGTTGAGGCCAGGGCCCGGCCAAGGCTGTCCATGCCGTCCTTCGGTGCGGCGCTGTTGAGCCTGGCCGTCCTGGCCCTGATGTATTTTGCCATTTATAAGCTGCCGCCGCGCTTTGGCGAATTCGGAGGTGTGGCGCCGCAGACCCAGGTCCACAAGACCAACCCCCGGCCGGGCGAGCCCTTGACCGAAATGGTGGAGTTCGGTTCCGCGCGCGGTGTGGGCTACGCCATCTTTGATGACTTTCCACTGGCCTTTGAGGTGGTCAGCCTCCTCATCTTCGCGGCCATTCTCGGCGCGGTGCTCCTGACACGCCGCAGCGCTGCACAGTCGCGCGCGGAGCAGGAAGCGGCGGCGAGGGAAGGCGAGGCCGGAGCCGAAGGCGCGGGAGGCAGCCATGCTTAACCCGCAGATCGTTCTGTTTCTCTGCGCCACCTTGTTCTGCATAGGGCTCTATGGCGTGTTGTCGCGCAATAACCTCATTTTGATGCTGATGTCGCTGGAGCTGATGCTCAATTCGGCGAACATCGCGCTGGTGGCGTTTTCCCGCTACTGGGCGGGCAAGGGTCTCGATGCCGGCAGCTTTTCCGGCGCCCACAGTGGACAGTTCTTTGCCCTGATGGTGATGGCGGTGGCGGCGGCCGAGGTGGGCGTGGGCCTTGCCATCATCGTCGCCCTGTTCCGTAAACGCCACAACAGTGATGTGCGTGCCGCGAGCGAGTTGAAACACTGATTGATTTATGCGCGAACTGCTTCAAAAGCCTGAGTTCCTGCTGCTGCTCGTGCCGCTGATGCCGTTGATCGGCTTTCTGATCAACGGATTCTTTGGCCGGCGCATGGCCCTGGCTTCGTCGGGCGCAGTGGCCTGCGGCAGCATCGTGCTGAGTTTCGTCATTGCCACGAGTCTGTTTGTAAGCCTGATTTCGCAGGGGCAAACGGTTCAAAGCTACTCGTTCAACTGGATGCACGTCGGCGCGCTGGACATCCATTTCAGGCTGCTGGCGGACCCGCTTTCGGGTTTGCTGATGATGGTCGTGACCGGTGTGGGCTCGCTGATTCACATTTACAGCGTGGGCTACATGGGCCACGACAAGGCCTACTGGCGCTTCTTTGCCTATCTGAATCTCTTCTGTTTTGCCATGCTCATGCTGGTACTGGGCGACAGCCTGGTCCTGATGTTTCTGGGTTGGGAGGGCGTGGGCCTTTGCAGCTACCTGCTGATCGGCTTCTGGTACACGCACAAGCCCAACTCTGACGCGGGCAAGAAGGCATTTGTGGTCAACCGCGTGGGAGACTTCGGCTTCATGCTGGGCATGTTCCTGCTGTTCTGGTACTTCGGTTCGCTCAACTACGGTGAGCTGGCGGCGGGCATGCGCGAGGTGGTGCAGCCCGATTCCACCCTGCTCAATGCCGCCTGCCTCTGCTTGTTCGTGGGTGCCTGTGGCAAGAGCGCCCAGATTCCCCTGTACGTCTGGCTGCCGGACGCCATGGCGGGCCCGACGCCGGTTTCAGCCCTGATTCACGCGGCCACGATGGTGACGGCCGGCATTTACATGATTGCCCGCCTCAACTTCATCTGGGTTCACGCAGAGACGGCCCTGACGGTCGTCGCCCTGGTGGGGGCACTGACGGCCTTTTTTGCCGGCACCATCGGGCTGGTGCAGCGGGACATCAAGAAAGTCCTGGCCTATTCGACGGTGAGTCAGCTTGGCTTCATGTTCATAGCCCTTGGGCTGGGCAATTTCCCCGTGGCTATTTTCCATCTGTTCACCCATGCCTTCTTCAAGGCCCTGCTGTTCCTGGGTTCGGGCAGCGTGATTCATTCGCTGGAGCACACCCTGGGCCACGGCAATCCCGACAGTCAGGACCTGTTCAAGATGGGCGGCCTCAAGCACAAGATGCCCCTGACTTTTGCCACCATGTTCGTCGGCGCCTGCGGCCTCGCCGGCATTCCGCTCTTTTCCGGTTTTTTCTCGAAGGACGCCATCTTGTACGCGGCTTTCGAGCGTCAGGACGCCCTGGGCCTCGTGGTCTATGCCTTGGGACTGGCGGCCGCCGTCTGCACCGCCTTCTACAGTTTCCGGCTGATCGGCCTGGCGTTCTTTGGCAAGTGGCGGGGGCTGGAAGCCGCCTACGCCCATGCGGACGAGTCGCCTCGCTCCATGGGCCTGCCCCTGTTCCTGCTGGCCATCGCGGCCTTTGGCGCCGGCTACCTCTGGCTGCCGGCTGCCTTTGGCGTCCACTTCACCCCCTTTGCCGATCTGCTTGCGCCCGTGTGGCAGCAGGGTCAGGCGTTCCTGCGCGCGGCCCAAAGCCCCCTGGCCATGCCCGTGGAGCACAGCCACGAGGCCATTGTGCGCGAGTGGGTGAACATGCTGGTCAGCTCGGTAGTTGCCGTGGGCGTAAGCATTTTCGCCTTCACGATCTACAGCAAGCCGGCGGGGCTGGAACGCGCCCGCAAGCTGGTGGAGGGCGCGATGGGGGCGCCCTATCGACTGCTGCTGAACAAGTACTACGTCGATGAGATCTATGACATTGCGATTGTCCGCCCGATTCAGCTGCTTTCGGACGTCTTCTTCGTGATCTTCGATGTCATCTTCATTGACCTCATGCTGGTCAATGGCAGCGGGCTGCTGGTGGATCTTTCGAGCAAGGTGGCGCGCAGGGTTCAGACCGGTGTGGTGCGCCACTACCTGTTTGCTTTTGTGGTGGGGGCGGCGCTGCTGCTGGTGATGTTCCTTGCGGCGCTGTAGTCTGCCGGCAAGCGCGGGGTCCTTGCACCATGGCGTGACCCCCGGGCGGTGTTTCTGAGACACGGGACTGGCTTCCATGAAGGCCGAAGAACGACACTTTTACCTGCGCCGACTGCACAGCCTTTCAGGTGTTGTGCCCGTGGGCGTGTTCCTGCTCCAGCACATGTATTCCAATGCGCTGTCGCTCTGGGGCCCGGGCGTCTATGACGAGCACGTTCATTTCCTGATTTACCAGCCTCTGGTGCTGCTGCTTGAGCTATTCGTGGTGTTCCTGCCCCTGGCATTCCACGCAGGTCTGGGTGTCTACTTCATGGTGGATGCCAAGTGGAATCCCAACAAGTACGGCTATGCCCGCAACTGGGGTTATACGCTGCAGCGCATCACGGCCTTCATCACGCTCATCTACGTGGTCTATCACGTTGCCCAGACGCGTTTCTCGTTTGACGATCTGCAGAAGGCCAACATGTACGCCACGATGCAGGATCTTTTTGCGAACAACCGCGGCTGGCTGATGGTCGTGTATATCGTCGGCGCTACGGCCGCCAGCTACCACATGTGCAACGGGTTCTTCACGTTCTGCATTGTCTGGGGTCTCACCATCACGCGCCGCGCCCAGACCATGGTCTGGCGCGCCTGTATGGGCCTGTTCGTGCTTATGACTTTGGGGTTCGTGGCCTCGCTGCTGCCGCTCAACCGCATCATCGATCCGCCCTTTGCCAACACGCCGCCGGGCCGTCACGCCATGCCGGCGAGCAGCCCCTATGAGCCGCTACCGGCCCCCAAGCCCTAGCAGCTCGGCTCAGGCATCAGCCAGGCTGAACTGAAGCGTCAGCACCAGCCCGTTGTGCAGCATATGGAACAGCGTGCTTGGCCAGATGCTTTTCGTCGCGTCGTAGACCCAGGTGAGCATGATTGAAAGAGTCACCAGCGGCAGGGCCAGATACAACTGTTCCATCTGCCACATGCCGTGGGCCCCGACGAAAATCGCGATGGACAATCCGTATGCCAGGGCCACGCCGGCCCGGTTGCTCTCACGTCCTGCCAGCAGGCCGCGCAGGCCGCCAAAGAGCACCAGACGAAACGCGAATTCCTCGGCCAGAGGTACCCCCACAACGGCCATCATGTAGGCACCGGCGATGCTGGCTGGCGTCGGATGGGACGTCAGGTTCGTCAGCACGTGCTGCCGCTCAACAGGCAGCCCCAGGGCGCGCGCCGCCGCCACACCCAACAACATGGCTGCCACAATCAGCGGCACTCCCAGAGCCCAGATGAGGCTTGTGCCCCCAAGCTGCCGCGCCTGAACGTGCATGAAGGGGCGCGGCGGCGCCTGCCTGCCTTCCCAGGGGTGGCGGGTGAGCAGGACGAGGCAGCCCAGGGTGGTCACCAGTTGCAGGGCGCCATAGGCTAAAGCGTATTGGGTCCGATTCTGGCTGTAGGCAGAGCCGATCGAGATGACCAGAACCAGGTCGGCCAGCATCAGGGCCGCCAGGGCCAGTGGGACACCGAGGAGGAAGTTCTCCGTGGAGATAGCGCCGCCGGGGCTGCCGAGGCGGCCTGCCAGCCGCCGGATGCCGAGCAAGCCAAAGATGACGGCCGGCAGGCAGACGGCCAAGATGGCGGCCTGCACGCCGGCGGACATCTGCGCCTGGGCGGGATCGAGCAGCGTCTGGAGGGCGTCGGACATGGGCAGGAAGTGTAGTCGGGCCCGCCGGAAATGGCAGGGGCCCGCCGAAGCGAGCCCCAGGCTTGAGTCTTGATCGATCAGGAACCCATGCCGTAGAGGTGCATGGTGTTGACGTCCTTGCCCAGCAGTTTGAGGTAGTAGAAGAGCTGGGCTTTATGGTTGGCGAGGTGTCCAACCATCTGGTGGCAATGGACACCCAGGGGCATGGGCGGGCCGCCCCAGGGGGCGGCGATCATCTTGCTCTCGAGGTCTTTCTCACTGACCTTGGCCAGGGTCTCCAGGGCCAACTTCTTGTCAGCCGCGAGTTCCTTCAGCGCTTCTTCGACACTCTTGACGCTGGGCATCTTCTCGGCGGAGGGCAGCATGTCACTGCCATCGGCGCCGTCGGGCATGCCCCACTGCCCCGTGACGAAGCCGCGAATGCAGAATCCGCAGGCCGTAGGGATGTGCTTGAGCAACTGGCCTACCGTCATCCAGTTCTTGCCCGTGGTGGGCCTCCAATTCAGGTTGGAGGTGTCGACGAGCTTGATAAGCCCTTCGGTTGCGGCATAGGTGGCTTCGATCTCCGACTTGATCAGGTCGCTGTACTTCATGGTCTCTCCGTTGGGGAATTGGGGCGAAAACAGCACTCTTTGAGTCGCCGAACCTTCGTTCGTGCGCCTTCGGGAATCCTAGCAGGGCTTGCGACAGACTTTCAGGATGACTGGTGCACTCCCAGTTTGTTGCCGCAGGGGTCGGTGAAGTAGGCATACCAGCCGTGTCCGCCGCCAATCTCGGTCTTCTCTTTGACGACGGCACCGCCGGCCTTGGTGATCTGTTTCAGCTTGGCGTCGATGTTGTCGGCCTCGATGATCAGGATCGGCCCGCCTTTGGCGGGCTTGAGGGAGGCGTCAAAGGCCCCGCCGCCGCCGTCATGGGTGAACATGACGTAGCCGGGTCCCATGGCGGACCCAGTCTTCCAGCCAAAACACTTTTCGTAGAAGCGGCAGGCCTTCTTGATGTCGGGAGCCGGCAATTCGATGTGGCAAATGGTGCCTTCTTTGATGCGGGCCATGGAAGACCTCCTCGGGTTGGCGCAAGGGCCGGATTGGATTGATTCAGGCTTGAACCGAATTAAGACGTTTGAGGCCGTTGCCAGGAAACGAAAAAAGTGGGCGCGATATCTCGCGCCCCCCGATAACGCACTGATTTGACCTGCGTCGGCTATTCTTTGGCCCTGGCATCCACCACCCAGGTGGCCCGTGGTTCATACTCGCCCCCGGCCTTGCGAACCCACAGCTCCACCACGTATTTGCCGGTCTTGAAGTTGGAGAACTCGGGCTTGACTGTGCGTTGGGTGAGTACCTGAGCCCCCATGTCGCCACTGGTCTTGATGGTTGCATAGGCGCGAATGTTACGCGTGGCTTCGTCGCGCGAGATACGGTCCAGTTCGGCCACGTAATTGCTCGCCGGCACCGTGAAACTCAGCGCCAGCACGAAATTGCCCTCACCGGTGCGCTCGGCCTTCAGCGCCGCCATGTCGTCCGTGACAAGGTCGATGCGGTCCGCCCTGGCGCGCTCATCCTTGGGGGCTTCAGGGGCCGGAGCCGGTTCTGGCACCGGGGCAGGCCTGGGCGGGCGCGGCCGCGGCGGTCCGGCGTCGGCTTGTATTTGCCCCAAGGCCGCCAGGCCGGCCATGGCCACCAGAAAAACCAGAGCGCACAGAGTTCGAGTCATGGCTATTCCTTTGCGTGGAGGAGGCAGGCTGCAGCGTGCTCATATTCCCCGCTGTTGACACGCAGCATCACCTGCACCAGGTACTTTCCCGGGATCAGGGCGCCAAGGGAGGCGCTTACGGCGGTCTCGCGCAGCACCTGGGCTGCTTCGTAGTCCGGACGTTCAAGTGTCATCTTGACAATGATGACGCCCCCCGGGGTCGGAGCTTCACAGGAATCCAGCTTCAGCTTCCACTCGCTGGGCAGTTGCTTCTTGAAAGTGAGGGAAAACTGGGGCGGCTCTGACTTCGACATGACGACTTCAGGTGCGTCGAAGTAGTCGGTCAGCGGCACCAGTTCGCGGGCCTTGGCCGGCTCCGGCGGCGCGGGCCTTTCGGCGGGCCTTGGCTTGGGTCGGTCAGGCGCACGATCCGCCAGGGTCTCCGTAAAGAACAAACCAGCACCCATGGCGCCCAGCAACAGGCAGAACAGACTGAACGATACCCGGCTCATGCTTGACCCTCCAGTGCCCGTCTCCTGAAACGCAAACGCGTCTGCGGGGTTCCCACGGCGGGGTGGCGGCCATTTCACCCGCGGGGTAAAGTGAGCCCGTGAGGGGACAGACGACGCCAACGGAGAGACCATGACGACGAAGACCAAGCCGGGAGCCATCAGCAGCGATCGTGACGCAAATGCTGCGGTCGAGTATCCGCAGGTTCCCCTTCTCAGGACGGCGCTACCCGGCCCCAAGGCCAAGGCGGCGATAGCTCTCGACGAGAAATACGTTTCACCCAGCTACACCCGAGGCTACCCGTTTGTCATGCATCGCGGCCGAGGGCTCGCGGCCGAAGACGTCGACGGCAACGTGTTTCTCGACTTCACGGCGGGCATTGCCGTGAATGCGACTGGCTACTGCCACCCGGAAGTCGTCAAGGCGATCAAGGAAGGCGCTGAGCACTTCCAGCACATGAGCGGAACCGATTTCTACTACCGCGAGCAGAGTGAGCTGGCGCGCACCCTGGCCGAACACACCTTCGGCGGCGTGGAACGCCGGGTGTTCTTCTCCAACAGCGGCACCGAGGCCAACGAGTGCGCTCTCAAGCTGGCCCGCTGGTACACCAAGCGCCAGTATGTGCTCAGCTTCCGGGGCAGCTTCCACGGCCGCACCTACGGCTCCATGAGCATCGGGTGCAGCAAGGCCATTCACCGCAACCACTTTGCGCCCCTGCCGGCGGGCGTGGTGCACGGGAACTATCCCTACGCCTACCGGGCGGACCCGCACCTCAAAACGCCCGAGGCCGTCGCCGACGACTGCCTGGCCTACATCGAGAACATAGTGTTCAAGAAGGAAATCCTGCCCGAGGAAGTGGCCGGCATCATCGTGGAGCCCGTGCAGGGCGAGGGCGGCTATGTGGTTCCTCCTGCCAACTGGCTGTCGGGCCTGCGCCGCATCTGCGACAAGCACGGCATCCTGCTCATTTTTGACGAGGTGCAGAGCGGCATGGGCCGCACCGGCAAGTTCTTCGCCCACGAGCATTGGGGCGTGATCGGCGACATCATCACCGTCGCCAAGGGCATTGCCTCGGGCCTGCCGCTGGGCGCGGTGATTGCCCGCCGCGAAGTCATGAGCTGGCCGCCCGGCAGCCACGCCAGCACCTTCGGCGGCAACCCCATCGCGTGCCGCGCCGCGCAGGCCACGATCCGGCTGCTGGACGAGGGTTTGACGGAGAATGCGCGTGTCGTGGGTGCCTACTTCAAGCAGCGGCTGGAGGAACTGGCGCGCAAGCACGATGTGATCGGGGACGTCCGCGGGCTGGGCCTGATGGTGGCGACGGAAATCGTCAAGTCAAAGGCCACGCGCGAGCGGGCGCCGGAGCTTCGCAACCGGCTGGAGCTGGAGGCTTTCAAGCTGGGCCTGCTGATTCTGGGTTGCGGCGAGAACACGATCCGCTTCTGCCCGCCCCTGGTGGTGACGCGCGGCGAGGTAGACCGCTGCATCGAGCTCTACGATGCGGCCCTGCTGAATGCCGTGAAGTAGCTGCGGCCTTCACGCGCCGGGAGCGCAGCCATGTTCGATCTTGACGCGTCAATGGTTGTCATCGAGAATCTGCGCCGCGTGGCCACCCTGTGCGGCGATGCCCTGGAGGGAGACACCGTCTTGGGCGTCCGCAACGGGCGGGTGCGCTTTGCCGGTCCCCGGGCCTCGTTGCCCCGCGAGTTCGCCGCGGCGGCACGCCATGACGCGGGGGGCCGGCTGCTGACCCCCGCGCTCATTGACTGTCACACCCATCCGGCCTTCGTTCATGCCCGCGCCGACGAGTGGCGCATGAAGCTCGCCGGCGCGAGTTACGAGGAGATTGCTTCGCGCGGCGGCGGCATCCTCTCGAGTGCCGCTCATGTGCGCGGCGCCGGCAATGACCGCCTGGCCGAAGCCACGCTGCGCCATCTGCGCGCGCTGAGGGCCCACGGCGTGGCGGTGGTGGAATGCAAGTCGGGATACGGTCTGTCCCTGGAGCACGAACTGCGGCAACTGCGGGCCATTGCCTGGGCCGCGGAGCAGGCCGGGGTCAAGGCTATCGGCACCTGCCTGGCGGCTCACGCGCTGCCTGCGGAGCGCCGAGGTTCGCCGGAACTGCGCGAGCAGTACCTGCGCGAGGTTTGCGAGCAGATTCTGCCCCAGGCAGCCGCCGCGCGCCTCGCGCTGAGGGCGGATGTGTTTTGCGAGCGCGGTGCCTTCAGTGTGGAGGAGGCCCGGCGCGTGGCACAGGCGGCCAGGGCTTGCGGCCTTGCCTTGACCGTTCACGCTGACCAGCTGAGCCACAGCGGCGGCGCCAGGCTCGCCGCGGAACTGGGTGCCCAGAGCGCCGACCACCTCGAATACTCCGATGAGGCCGACATCGCGGCCATGCAGGCCTCCGGCACGGCGGCCGTCCTGTTGCCGGGCAGCACGTTCTTTCTCAGGCAGGAGCGCTGGCCTCTGGCGCGCCGCATGCTGGACGCGGGGCTGAATGTCGCTCTCTCCACGGACTTCAACCCCGGTTCAAGCCCCGTGTGCAACCCGGCCTTCATTATGCATCTGGCGGTGACGCGGCTGGGCATGACGCCGGAGGAGTCACTCCGCGCGTTCACAAGGGGCGCCGCGGCGGCCCTGGGCCTTGATGGGCTGGAATGGGGGTGCATCCAGGCCGGTTCGCGCGCGGCATTTGCGATTTGGGATGTCGAGCACGAGCAGGAGCTTCCGTATTATGCGGGTAGCAACCTCTGCGCCGGAGTCATCACATGTCGCGGTTGGCAGGATTAGCGATGTTGCTGTGTTGCCTGGGCGTCATGGCCCGGGCTCAGGACGCTCAGCCGGAGGTCGTCGATCTGATCGCCAGGCTGGCGGATGACCGCTGGGAGGTGCGTGAGCGCGCCCAGCGGCGATTGGTAGCCATTGGTGAGCCCGCGCGGGAGAAACTGCGTCAGGCCCTGCTGCACGACGACCCTGAAGTGCGCGCCCGTTCGTCCGCGGCCTTGATCTCACTGGGTGAGACCTTCACGTTTGCCCTGAACTGCAGCCAGTCGGACAAACCGGGTCAGCGGGAGCACGGGCGAAATGCCCTGCAGAATCTCTTTGGCCTGGAGGAGGGCAAGGCCCTTTCCGTTATCACCCCGGAAGAGCTTTCGCGAGCCAATTACGGGCGGCGCGCCTCCTATTCGGCTTCGCAGCCGCTGTCCTGCCCTCCGCCTTTGGCAATTGCCACGCTGGAGGCGCTTTCCGGATTTCCGATTCTGGTGTCGGCGGGCGCCGCACCCCGCTGGCAGACAGCCATGCAGGCCAGCACCGTGTCCCTGGACCTCTCCCAGGACTACACTCAGCCGCAACACGCCATCCAGCACCTGCGCAATCTCCTGGCCCGCACCCTGGGCGCCGAGTTCTCCCGCGATGGCACCCTGGAGATCTGCCCCTTGCGCGTGGGCCAGCTGACGCTGCTCTTTGTCTGCACCCAGGCGGAGATTCCCGGTGCTGTGAACCACTGCGCCAGCCGCCTCATCGCGCAGTTCGTGCAGGGAGGCCTGCCTTCGGGCGAGGTGGCTCGTGTGCTGGCGGCTGCCGTCAGCCTTGATCCCACGCGGCTGTCCCGCCTTGCCGAGGAGGCCGGCAAGGCAACGTGCGCCCCGGAGCTGGTCTATGTAGCCCTGTGCAGCGAACTCAATGACGACGAACGCCGCTCGCTGGCAAAACTCAGCAGCCAACAGGTTCGCGCGCTCTTGGGCAGCCGCCTGTGGTCCTGCCTTCGCGTGGCCGTGATGGCATTGCTCGCCATGGAAGCGTCCCAGCGCGCGCCGCTGCTCAATGAGGTCATCGTCGGCAGCACGGATTCCATGGAACTCCTGGCCGCCTTGTGGTGCGCCCGGGGGCTCGATTTGACGCCTGAGGCGCGCAGCCGCGTTTCGCGCTGTGTCACAAACAGCCAGGACGGCATCGCGGCCGCCGCCGTGCGCTGGTACTCCGGCGCGCCCCAGATCAGTGACGAAGACCTGAAGCTGGCCTGGAAGTCGGCGGAAGTTCTGCCTGTAAGCAGTGCCTTCTTCTCGGCTGCCCTGCAGTTGTTCACTCGTGAGGATATCCGCCCGCGGTTGCTGGCCTCGGCCCGGGAGGCACTTTCGGGTCGCTTTGATACACAGCAGGCGCTGGCCGCCGCCGTGCTCAAGGGCCAAGCCGGCAAGGAGGACCTCGCGCGCGTGCTGGAGCGGCTCAACACCGCCCAGGACCCCGTGCTGGGCGGGCGGTTGATTGCCCTGTTTGAGGGCTGCTCGGAGTTGACCGATGCCGCAGTCGAGCGCCTGGCAGGGGGCATGCTGGAAACTGACGCGCAAAAGCGCCGGCGCCTGGCGCGTGTCATGCGTCTGTGTGACCGGGCCCTGCTCAAGCGCATCCTGGACGTGGCGGAAACCAGGTTGGCCGCGACCGAAGAAAAGTTCGGAGGCAAGGAAAAGGCTGCCGGTATTGCCCACATCATGGCAGCGCGCATGTCCCTGCTGGGTTTTCGCGCGGGGCTGGGCGAAGTGGTCGCGCTGGAAACGCTGATGGAAGCTCTCAAGACGGCCAGTGGCAACGCCTTACGGGAGGCGTCCTCGGCGCTGGTGGATGCCCTGGATGAAGCGGGTCTTTCCAGCACGCTGGCGGCGTTGAAGAAGGCCGCACCCGCGCGCTTCATCGAAATCGCAACGGGCGCCTACCTCGAGCAGTGCCGCCGTGCCGTGGAACAGGGCAATCGCGAGGCTTTCCGTATGGCCTCGGCCCGGGTCAACGCGGTACAGACGGATCGCTGGAACTGGCAGCTCCAGGATCAGCTTGCCCAGCTTGAGTCCATGCTGGATGCCATGGAGGGGGGAGCTCGCCGAAGCGAACTGCTGCCTTCCAATCCGTTTCTCAAGTCCCTCAAAGTGGAATAGGGGCGTTCAGGCCTTGCCGCAGCTTGGGCAGAGTTTTGCCAGCGGGCACTTGTCGCACTGGGGCGCCCGTGCCAGACAAATGGTGCGGCCGAATGTCAGCAGGTTGTGATGCAGCGCGTAGGCCCGACCCGCGGGTATCATCTCGCGCAGCATGGCGAAAGTCCGGTCGCGGTCGGCCTTGGTCTGCACGATACCGAGCCGATTGATGATGCGGTGAACGTGGGTATCCACGGGGCAGAGATCGGCGCCCATGGCCTCGATCAGGGTGACCGCCGCCGTCTTGATGCCAATTCCCTTGATGCGGGTCATTTCAGCCATGGCCTGTTCAATGCCCAGCTTTCCGATCTGCTCTTCCAGGCGATAGCCGCCGCGTTCCTGCAGCCAATGCAACAGGGCAAGGATGCTCGCGGCCTTGGATCCGGGCAAACCCGCCACGCGAATGACCCGGGCCAGTTCGTCTGCGGGCAGAGACGCCACGTCTTCCCAGCGCGGCGGGGCCACGGCCCGCGCTGCGTCGCTCAGGCGCAATTTGACCTTATCCAATTGGCCTTCGGCGTTTCTGGGCAGGGAGTCCGGTCTGGCGGGTCCGGCGGGAAACTTGCGCACGAGGTTCTGGTAGGCCGCCAGGGCGTTTCTGTCGTTGGTGTTCTGGCTGAGAATGGTCAAGACCAGGATTTCAAGGGCGTCCTTGGGCCCGTCCCACTGGGGCTGGCCGAGATTGGCCTCGAGCAGGTCCATCGCACGGAGCAGGCGCCGGCGCGAATCAGTCAAAGGCCCGGAGGCTTTCTTGCGGCGCGTGGGCCCGTGGCGGATGAGGGGCTTGAGTCGGGCGGGCATGGCACGTCCTGGCCGGGTGAAAAGCAAAGCGCCCCCGGGCCGGGGGCGCTTTGCATGGAGCGGGTGATGGGGTTCGAACCCACGACATTCACGTTGGCAACGTGACGCTCTACCACTGAGCTACACCCGCAACGGGGCGCGAATGATAGCGACGAATGAAAACCTGTAAAGGCCCCGGCAAGGGCCACGCCCATGGCCTACAAGGCTGCCGGAAGCAGGTAGGCTATGCCGCGCAGGCTGGCGCTTTTGCTGGACCTCCATTGACGTTAAGATAGTCACTTTCTGAGAGTGCGATTTTTCGCAATTTGGTGTCATTACGGACCGCGTCTGTTTGCCGGGTAAATCATGGCCGACGTCATCAGCTTCTCCTGCAACGCCTGTGGAACGTTTTATCGCGTGCCCTTTGCTCAGGCAGGTCAGAGCGTGAAGTGCAAGCAATGCGGGGCGGCCATTCTTGTCCCCACGCAATCGCAGGCGGCGGCGCCTCTGGCTACGGACACCTCCGTCGAGATGAATGCTGGCGCCCAAGTATTGCGCAAGGAGACCTCCGCGCGCACGGCGGCTGTGAAGGGCCGGGCCACGTCCGGCAGGTCGATTGCGGCCTCTTCAGGCCGAAGCCGCGTGGCTCCGGTGGCCGCGTCCTCTGCGCTCTCCGTAGCGCCGGCGGCATCGAGCAAGGCTTTGCCGCTGATGGCCGGGGGCTTGGCCCTGGTGGTGCTTCTGGTCGTGGGCGGGTTCTTCTTGTTGCGGGGAGGCAGTTCCAGCGGCGCCCCTAACGCCGCACCCAGGTCTAATGAAGTGGTGGCCGAAAAGCCTCGTGAGCTGGACGAACGCGCGCGGATTCTGCGCGACGCGGACGACATCACCCTATCTCCCGAGGCGGCCGTTCAGCTCTACCAGCGCGCGGTGGCGGCCAAACTGGGCCGGACGGACTTGCTGGTGGTGGCCCGAGCCACGCTCAATCGGATCTACGACGGTAACGGAGGCAGGTTTGAAAGCAGCCAGTTGCTGACCCTGGCGGAGGAAATGGCGCCGCTGGAATTGAAGCAGGAGGTTCGCCGCGTGCTGCTTCTGGTGAGCAATCGCGAGCCGGAACTGGCGGGTGGCAAGCCCAACCCCACCTTCCTGCGGGTGCAGAAAATGCTGGGGCGCGAGAAGTTCGACTTTGCGGCCCTGCTCAAGCGGGCGTCGGTCTTGATTGAGGCTGAGCAGGAGGGCGCCAGCGAACTTCGCGACGAACTCGCGGGTCACGAAGCCAAAAGCCCGTCGGGCTGGTCGGAGCCCGAGACGGTCGCGGCCATGCAGGCGTGCTGCGAGCGTCTCGACAAGCTCGAGCGGGTCTTGAAGGAACTCGAGGCCGCAAACCCCAATCTCCTGGCTGAGCGCGCCGCGTTCAACCGTTTTCGTCAGGAACGGGCCGGCAAGCGCGTGACTTGGACTTATCTGGGCGAGAAGCCGCACCTGCTGTACGTGCAGCTCACCGAGGCCGAAGCCAAGGCGGGCGCCGAGGGCGAGGCATCGGCGCGAGAAAGGGCGGCCCCAGCGCGCGCCATACTCAAGCGTTTGTGGGAGCACTTCGAGCAGGACTGGGCCAGAGCCCTCGGGCTCAAGCGATCGCTGCCGCAGGGTGTCTCCGAGGCAGAGAGAGAGACGACCCCGCTGGAGGTACTGCTCGTGCCTAGCTTCCGGGCTTTGCGAGCCCTGGCCAGCGACTTTGGCGAGAATATCGACAATCAGGACGTCGCGTTCTACACGCTCAAGGGGCAGCGCATCTGCGCCAGCATCGAACACCTCGGCATGAGCTCCCGCGACGCCATGCACCTCGAGGCCAGCCTTTCGCTCAGCATTCTGAGCCGTTTGTTCAACTTCTACAGTGCCGAACCGCTGCTGCGGGACGAGCAGCAGAAGACGCGCGGCGTCCTGCATTCATTCATGCTCAACCGCCACCTGTTCCGCTGCATTCTGACGCCTGTGCGTTGCGCCAGCGGCATCTATCAGGTGTCCTCCGAGGCGGTACAGCGCAATGTACTGGAGTGCGCCTTCTTTGACTCCTTGCCGGCCTTGAGCCGGTTGCTGTTCACCTGGCGCCAGCCCTATGAGCGCGATGCCGAGCGCCGCGCGATTCTCAGCTTCGGGGGCCCGGCCCTGGGCGTGCGCGATTTGCTGGAGATCACCAGTGTCGCTGAAGGCGCGGCGCGGCTGCGGGAGAACTTCCGCAAGTTCAAGGGAATCAGCGAAGAGCTGGCGGAGTCGCTCTCGAGTGTCGACAACTTCCAGTTGCTGGGCTATGCCTACGGCGACGCCCTGCTTTGCTTTCTCTACAACCACGAGCAGGGCGGCAGGAAGATCTACCGTGAAGGCCTGCTGAAGTTCATCGGCATGGACCTGCGCGGAGAGATTGCCGCCAAGGGCCAGCTCAAGTCCTTCGAAGAAGCCTTTGGCCTGGACGGTGCCAGGTGGAAAAAGCTCGAAGAGGACTTCCTGAATTCCCAGAAGTAGCTGCGCCGGCCGGGCCCTGAGGCCCGGCCGGCGAATGCACCACGGCTGCTCGATGAGGCCGGCGCTGCTTACAGCGTAGGCTTGCCCGGCTTCCAGTTGACTGGGCAGGGCTTGCCCAGGCTCAATGCGGCGAGGTCGCGCAGGATGGCGTCCACGTCACGGCCCAGGGCAGCCGGGTTCACGGAATAGGCCTGCACCACGCCGTTGGGGTCGATCAGGAATGTGCCGCGCATGGCAAACCCCGTGGTCTCATTGAGGACTCCGTAGTCGCGCGCGATGTTCTTTGAAAGGTCGCTGAGCAGCGCGTAGTCGAGCTTCTTGATGCCGCCCGCCAGCGTGCCGCTTTCCACCCAGGCTTTGTTGGCAAACCAGCTGTCCACCGAGCAACCAATCACGGTGGCGTTTAGCTTCTCAAACTCTCCGAGCTTTTCCTGGAACCCAGGAACCTCGGTTCCTCAGACAGGAGTGAAGGCCAGGGGATAGAACCAGAGCACGACCCACTTGCCCTTGTAGTCCTCGAGTTTGATGTCCTTGAATGCGCCCCCGACTACCGCCTTGCCGGCGAATGCCGGGGCCTTTTGTCCGACGTTGACAGCCATATGGGCTCCTGAGGTTGGGCCGGAAACTCCGGCGTTCATGACGAAATAGCCGCGCAACTCTTGCAATTTCGCCTCGCGGGTCAAGTTCTGGTGTCAAGACCTTGCATCGAGAACCGAGGTGAAAGGGCAAAAGGTGCTACAAGCCGCTTTCTCCGATGTCGCCCGTTGAACATACTGTCCGGCCGTCCAGCAGGGAGCGGATCGTGACAAAGCCACCGGACCGGGGACCCGACGAAGAACTGCGGATTCTCCAGGGTTATGAAGGACAGGAAACGCTGCTCGATCTCAGTGCCGGCGTGGCTTCCACTCCGCACGGCGAAACCCTGCTCAGTCTGGACGCCTCCCAGGGGCACGCCAGTGCCATCGGACGGCTGGCACATATCACGGGCACATCCCTGACCGACGGTGTTGAACTGGAGGCTGCGTCCGCGCCTTCGAACCAGACCACCGCTGCCCATGCCAACAGCAGGGAGAAAAGCTTTACCGAGAGGTTGCGAGCGTCGGCCATGCCCCAGAGCCGCTACGAGCCCAGGAGTGAACTGGGACGCGGCGGCATGGGCGTGGTGCTCCGCGTGCGGGACACCGATCTGCGCCGCGACGTGGCCATGAAGGTGTTGCGCCCCGATCGTACGGACGGCCACAGTGAACGAAGCCAGCGTGAGCTTCGTCGCTTCATTGAGGAGGCCCAGGTCACCGGCCAGTTGGAGCACCCGGGTATCGTTCCGGTCCACGAACTGGGCTGCGACGCGCAGGGACGGGTGTTTTTTACCATGAAGATGGTCAAAGGCGTGCCCCTGAGCGAAGTCGTTCGCCGCCTGCGCGCCGGCGATAGACAGGCTTTGGCCGAGTACCCCCTCGACCGCATGCTGGCCGTCTTTCTGAAAATCTGCGAGGCTCTTTCGTTTGCCCACGCCCACCAGGTGGTTCACCGCGATCTCAAGCCCGCCAACGTCATGCTGGGGGCCTTTGGCGAGGTGCTCGTCATGGACTGGGGACTGTCGCGGGTGCTCAGTCGCCCCGCCGACGCGGTGCCCTCCAGCGTAGAAACTGACAGCACCGAGCGCCGCGCCGCTGGAGAGTCCAGCCCCGAGTTCACCCTCGACGGTACGGTGGTGGGAACCCCCGCCTACATGGCGCCGGAACAGGCGCGCGGTCAGCTTGCACGTATCGACGCACGCACCGATGTGTTCGCGCTGGGCGCCATGCTCTATGAATTTCTGTGTCTGCGGCCACCCTATGAGGGTTCCGACGCCACGCAACTCATCGCAAGCGCGGCCGAAGGGCGCATAATCGAGCCCCTGACACGGGCCGCCAAGGATCCCACCATCCGCTACCGACTGGCCCACTTGCCCGGCGGCCGCATTCCGGCGGAGCTGGCAGCCGTGGCCATGAAGGCACTTTCCGTCGATCCCGCTGATCGCTATGCCAGCGTTCGCGACATGCAGCGCGACGTGGAGAATTTCGTCGCGGGCCGCCCCGTCAGCGTGAGGCGCGACCCTCTGGCTGTGCGCGCGGCCAAGTGGGTGCGGCGCCATCCCACCCTTGCCGCATCGGCCTCGGCGGCTTTCGCCATAGTGCTCGTGGCGGCAACGGTGCTGGGTTGGGTGCTGGCCGATGCCTCCATGCGCGAAGCTGAGTCCAGGCAGACCCTGCTGGAAGCCGAGCGCCGTGCCCGGGCCGAGAGCGACAAGGGCATGCAGGCCGAGCTTGAGCGCGAACGCTCGGAGAAGAAGGCCATGGCCGCCTTCGAAGAAAAGGCGCGCGTCGAGCAGCAGGCCAAGGAAGCGGCCATGGCCCGCGAAAAGGCCCTGCTTCAGCGTGCGCGGGCGACACAGCTCTACAATCGCGGTCGAGATCATGCCGCGCGCGCCCGCAGTATCCGCGAGCGCGAGCTGCGCGCCAACGCCTTCAGCCTGGCCGAGTCCTCGTTCTCGGAAGCCCTGAAGGAAGACCCCGAGTTTCCCGAGGCGAGCTTCGAACTGGCCCTGCTCTATCAGTGGTTTGAGGATGCCCGCGCGGCAGGACTGTTCGTGCAGGCCCACGAATCCCAGACGCGTCAGGGCGGCAAAGGCGATGCCCGCGCCCTGGTCTATGCGGCGGATGTCAAACGTATCATTGAAGGCGACGTGATGGCCGCGGCCCGGCTCTACGAGCAGGCTGCCACGGTAGACCCGGAGAGTCCCTACGCCGTTGTAGGCCTGGGCTTTGTGGCCCTGCTGGGCGACCGCCTCGATACCGCTCTGCTGCTGGCCGGCCGAGCCCAGAATATGGACCGTACTCTGTGGGAGCCCTGGTACCTCGAGGGCAGCGTCTATGCGCGGCGCATGAAGGAGAACGGCCGAGAGCCCAACTTGCTGCACGACCCGAAGCTGGCCGTGCGCGCCTTGACCGAGGGACTGCTGCGTCACCAGTCCAGCGGGCTGCTGTACAACGAGCGCGGCACGGCACACCTTGCTGCCGGGGACATCGACTCAGCCGAACAGGACCTGAACCGGGCCAGGGAACTGATGCCGTGGAACTACGGCCCTCCGAGCAACCTGGTCACGATTCATTACCGGCGCGGGCAATACGCTGAGGGTTGCGTACTGGCCTATGAAACGCTCAAGGAGCATCCCAAGGCCTTCGAACTGTGGAACGAGTACGGCAACTGCCTCTATGCCCTGGGGCAGTATGCCGAAGCCCTGGACGCCTATGAGCAAAGCCTGGCCCTGAAGAAAGACCGCATCGCGCCGCTCTGCAACGCCTCGCGCGCTGCGCGGCGAGCCCAGGACCCCAAGAAGGCCCACGCCTACGCGCTTCGGGCCACTGAACTGAGGCCCGACGACGCTCTGTCCTGGATCAGTCTTGGCCTGGCGCAGCGTGAACTGGGCGAGCATGAAAAGGCGCTGGCTTCACTGCGAACGGGGTTTGATCTCCATCGCTCCGAGCCCAGCTACGCCTTCGAGTACTTCAACCAGCTCGCCTATCTGCGCAAGTTCAAGCAGACCGAGGAGGAGACAGCGGCCTACATTCGCGAGTTTCCGGAGGAGGCCACCGGCTACCACTGGCATGGCCGCTCGCTGGCGCTTCAGAACCGCCATGCGGAAGCCGTGAAGTCGCTGGGCCAGGCCGTGGCCTTGAGCCCGCAGTGGGACGAGCCTTTCGATCACCTGTGCAGCGCCCACTTCAACCTCCAGCAGGTGGATGAGGTTGCCGTGCTTGCGGCCGAGCGGCTCAAGCTCAAGCCCGACTCGGCCATTGCGCTTTACTACCTGGGGGCCACGTTGCAGCTTAAGGGCGACGATGCCGCGGCGCTGGAGGCCTGGCTCAAGGCCTTTGCCGCAGATGCGGGCTTTGGCCGCGGCGCCTCTCACGCGACACGCGCGGCCGTCAAGCTCAAGCGCTGGGCCGATGCGAAGCTCTGCGCGCTCAGGTACATCGAGCACGCGCCCAAGGACGCCAACGCCCAGTTCTTTCTTGGCACGGCGGAAGAGGGGCTCGATCAGTACGCCGAAGCGGCCAAGGCCTATGAGAGAGCCAACGAACTGGTTCCCGATAACGCCACGATCACGGGCGCCCTCGACCGCATGCGTCGCCTCCTGCGCGCCGAGGCCTTGCGCACTGAGAACCGCCAGCCCGGTGGTGCCGCAGAGTGCTACGATCTGGCATTCGCCGAGGCCTACAAGGGGCGCTGGCGCCATGCCGCAGCCTGGGGCCGCAAGGCGCGCCAGGACTTCGGTGATGCCGCGCTGGATCTGCAGGCGGCTTACTTTTATGCGGTGTACGAACTTCGGGCGCTTGAGGCTTTGAAACAGGGCGCGGCGGAGGATGCACCCAAGTCTCCGACGGCTCCGCCGCTCGAAACCCGATTGGAGCAACACAAGCTGACTTGCATCGCGCTGCTTCGTCTGGCACTTCAGCGGGGCTTGTCCGTAAAGGAGCTGAAAGCCGACAGTCAGTTCGCACCGCTGCACGAAATGGAGCAATGGAAGGCTCTGTTGGTCGAATTCGAGTAGTATCTTTGAGGCAACCCGCGGCACTGTCGGGTGTTAAACAGGAGCGATACACTCTGCGGCCCGTGAGAAAAGGGCGCGCGGGGGCACCATTGTCAGACTGCTGATCCAAGGGTTTGCGGCAGTCGGTTTGGCCCGCCTGACTGGACGGGCCGGCGGGGTGGCGGGCTTTGCCCGACGCTCCGGCCGTTGTTTCCTGTCAGCAAGTCCGGGCTACCGATTCTGGCGGCGGACTGCGAGAGGCACTCGAGCATAGCTCCATGGACGGCAGCGACGAAAACCGCAATTCCACCCTGGAGCTCAACTCGGGTTTTCTCGAGCTGGATTCCATGGCGTCCATGCAGCGGGTGGGCGACTCTCAGGTGGCCGCCTTTGCCGCAGGCGGCAGCACCCTCCTGGATCTTGACGGCCTGAGCGAGAAGACAGCCAGGAAGGCCGCCGCGGAGGCCCGCAGCGAGCTGGCCACGGGTCACCACGAGTCCGAGCGTTATCGCGTGCTGCACGAAATCGCGCGAGGCGGCATGGGCGCCGTGCTCGAAGTCCACGACTCAGATCTGGACCGAAAAGTGGCCATGAAGGTGCTGCTGCGCGACACGCGCAAGAGCGGCAGCGGCTCGGGCAGTGATGGCGGGGGGCAGGGCAGGGTGTCCACAGGCCCCGTGGAACGCTTCATCGCCGAGGCCCAGCTTACGGGTTCGCTGGAACACCCCAACATCGTGCCGGTGCACGAGTTGGGCCTCGACAGCCAGGGCCGCGTTTACTTCACCATGAAGCGCGTCAGGGGGCGCTCGCTTCGGGGCGTGCTCGACAAGTTGCGGCAGGGTCATGCTCCCACGCTGGCCGAGTTCACTCCGGCCCACCTTCTGAATGTGCTGCTTAAGGTTTGCGACGCCATTGAGTTCGCCCATTCCAAGGGCATAGTGCATCGAGACCTCAAGCCCGAAAACATCATGGTGGGCGAGTTCGGTGAAGTCCTCGTCATGGACTGGGGCCTTGCCAAGCAGGTTGACTCGCAGGCGACCGACGCCGAGGGCTACAAGCTTGACGTCAGCCTTGGGGCCTCGGATGACGACTCGACGCGCACCCGTGAGGGCACCGTCTCCGGCACGCCTGCCTACATGTCGCCCGAGCAGGCCCGCGGAGAGATCAGCCACGTAGACCAGCGCACTGATGTTTTCTGCCTGGGCGCCATGCTTTACGAGACGCTGTGCCTCGTGCCGCCCTTCCTGGCCCCGACCATGACGGCCGCCCTGGAAGCGGCACGCGAGCATCGCTTGCTGCCTCCGCGCCAGAAACTGGAGGAAGTATTGGCCGACAAGGACCTGGCCCGCGCGTTCTCAGAGGCCGGCCGGGAAAGGGCGCGCCGCCACGCGCCGGAACTCGTGGCCATTGCGATCAAGGCCATGGCCGAAAAGCGCGAGCGGCGCTACCCCACCGTGCGCGACTTCAAGCGCGACCTTGAGAACTACCAGGGCGCCTTGCCCGTTTCCGCCCGCCGCGACCACTTCGTGGCGCGCATGTTGAAATGGGGCAAGCGCAACCCCACCCGCGCCGCCGTTTGGACCCTGGTCACGGTCGTTCTGCTGCTCGGCTTGGGCGTGGCCGCCGCGGTGCAGGCGCAGTTCGCCATGGAGCAGGCCACGTCGCAGCAACGCGAACTGGACCTCGAGCGCGGCAAGGCAGCCGAGGCCGACCGTGCACTCAAGGCGGAGCAACTGGCACGCGAGCAGGCGGACCGTTCGGCCCGCCTCGAGAAAGAGAAGGCCGAACAAGAGCGCCGCGAGGCCGCCAAGCTGGCGGCGCGCCGGGCTGCCCTGGGGCCCTACAGCAAGGCCGCCGACTTGCGGGCGCGCAGCGCCACGATTTCGAATTACGCCATGCGCGCCACCAGCTGGCAGCAGGCTGCCGAGCATTACGCTGAAGCCATCAGGCTTGACCCCGCCTTTGCCCAGGCCCATCTCGAGCTGGGGGCCGTGCTGGCCGACCTCGGTCATGACGACGAAGCGCTGGACCACCTCGCCGAGGCTGATCGACTCACCGCGGCGGAGACCGGGCGTGGCCATGTGGAAGCGCTGATGAGCTTTGCCATGTACGACCTGCAGCGCAAAGTGCTGTCTGACACCCTGGCCAACAGCCTGGAGGAGGTGTTCCGCCGCTTCGTACCCGTGCGGGATGCCGCCGAGCCCGGTTCGATGTACGCGAAGATCGCGCAGCTCTTTGTGGACCTTGGAGAGTCTCACCAGAAGCTCGATGCCTTTGCGTTCCTGCGCGAGTTGGACCAGTTTGCCGACGAATTGCGCAAGCTGGAGTCCCAAAGCGAGGGCACGCCGCTCTGGGAGATCTATGCGTTGCTCGCCATGTTCGATTACTCGGGTGGAACACGCGCCCGCGCCAGCCTGAAAACCATCGCACGACGCAACCGCAATTACCTTGAAAAAGCCCGTGAACTCAAACCCAACCTGCCCGTCCTGGCCTGGCTGGATTCGCGTTACGCCGAGGCCTCCGACAACAAGATGACCCGTATCGATCCCTGGAACGAATTCTGCCAGCGCTTCCCCTATGACCCGCGCGGCTACTTCGCGCGGGCCAAGCTCGTTCAGGGCGAGAAGAGCGAAGCGGCCATTGCCGATCTACGCCAGGCCATCACGCTCTATCCCAGCTATGGCGAAGCCCACCGCTTGCTCCTGGGCATCTGCGTGCGCGAAGGCAATCTCACCCAGGCGGCCGAACACGTGCGATCCATGCGGCAGGCGCGAGGCATGGACCCGTTGATGGTGAACCTCATGGAGGTGGAGCTGACCTCCAGCATTGGCGATTACAGCCGCCTTGAGAATCTCGTTGAGGCCATGATCAAGGAGGGGCAGGGGCAGGGCACCAAGGCCCTCGGCACGGCGGGGCGGATTCTGCTTCAGTCCCACGAATACGATGAAATGGTGCGGCTTTCCCAGAGAGTGCTGGCCTTGCCGGCCAGGCCCCCCCTGGCGCAGTTGCTCAAGGCCAGGGCCTTGACCATGAAGGGCGATTTTGTGGCGGCCCAGCCCCTGTTTGTTGAACTTGAGGCCGCGCCTGCCGCACTGCCCGAGGAGTGGCGCGGCCAGCTTGCGAGCTGGGCCGACCACGCGCGCCGCTACCCCGAGTTGATGCAGTTGACCGGCGTGCCCGATGCTCGCGACCGCCTGGATATCGCCCGCATTCTTGCCGTCAGCGGCGCCAACCCCCAGCGCTGGCTGCACCTGTTCCGCATCGATGCCACGCTGATTGCGCGCATCGGCCGCAACCTGCTTCCTGCCGACCACATGCTGCAGGCTCAGGGCCAACTGCGTCTGATGGAGGGCCAAAGCGGTATTGCGGCTGCCGCTTCGCGCAGCCGCGCCGTGCAGTGCCTGATGGACGCCTTTGAGGATGGCTACATGAACCGCGTTCGCATCAAGTCAGACCCGCTGCTTTCGCAGTTGGCCGGCGAGCCGCGCCTCGCAAAGTTCTTCGAAACCCGGTGATGGAAATGCGCCGGGGCGCTCAGCGCCCCCGGCTTGGTACCAGGCTCGATTGCTACGCGCCGATTTCCTTCAGGGCGAGAGTGGCCTGTTCGGTGCTGGGCGCCTTGCCGTGCCACTTGTGCCCCTCTTTCTCCATGAAGCTGACGCCTTTGCCCATGACGGTGTTGGCAATCAAGGCCACAGGGCGGTCGACAGCCGACTGGGCAGCATTCAGGGCGTCGAACAGGCTCTCGAAGCTGTGCCCGTCCACGGTGATGACCTGAAAGCCAAAGCTGGCCAACTTCTGGTCCAGAGGGTCGATGTTCATGATTTCGGTGGTCTTGCCGTCAATCTGGGCGTCGTTGCGGTCGATGATGACCACGAGGTTGCTCAGTCGATAATGGGCGGCCGCCATGAAGGCCTCCCAGCAGAGGCCCTCCTGCAGTTCGCCATCGCCCATCAGGGCATAGACTCGCGAGTCCGAGCGATCGAGGCGCAGGGCCAGAGCCATGCCCACGGCCGTCGCGATGCCGTGCCCCAGGCTGCCCGTTGACATTTCAACGCCGGGGGTCTTGTTCAGCGCGGGGTGTCCCTGGAGGTGAGAGTCCACTTGGCGCAGGCTGTCCAGCCAGGCCTCGGGGAAGTAGCCCCGGGCAGCCAGCGTTGCATAAAGAATGGGGCAGATGTGGCCGTTGGAGAGCACCACTCGATCACGCTGTGCCCAATGCGGGTTCTTGGGGTCATGCCGGACAAAACCGCCGAAGAACAGCGCCGTAAACACGTCGGCCATGCCCAGAGAGCCGCCCGGGTGGCCGCTGGCCGCTTTGGCCAAAGACTGCACGACGAGACGGCGCAGCTTGCGTGCGGCGTTTTGGAGGTCGGTCTTCAGTGGGGCGGTCAGGTTGGGCATTGGATTTGAACTCCAGGCGGGGCAGATGCCTATCTTGAAGCACTCTTACCCAAAAGGAAAGCGGGAGTATATTGCCCGCCCGCGCCCGGAAACGGTGGGGAGCAACTGTTGAAGAGTGACGGTATTGCGCCCGAACGTGCAGGGCGCCGGCAGAGTTTTCGCGGACATGCCGTGCAGCGCACGCCTAGAGAATCCGCCCTATGGAAGACGTGAAAGTTCTGCTTCAGGCCCTGCCCTATCTCAGGCGCTATCGTGACAAGGTGTTTGTGGTCAAGGTCGGCGGTGAGATTGCCAGCACTCGCGACGCGCTCGATGCCTTTGCGGAAGACGTGGCCATGGTGGCTCAGGTCGGAATCCGCATTGTCGTCGTCCATGGCGGCGGCCCGCAGCTGGACGAGATGATGAAGCAACTGGGGGTCCAGCCCGAGAAAGTCGCCGGCCGCCGCATCACCGACGACAAGACGCTGGAAATGGCCAAGATGGTCTGGGGTTCCATCAATACCGACATCCTGGCTGCCCTGCAGAAGCATGGGGCGCGCCCGGTAGGGCTAAACGGCCTCGACGGCGAGGTCATCCTCGCCCAGAAGCGCCCGCCCAAACGCATCACCGACCCCAAGACCGGCGAGAGCCTCGAGATCGACTTCGGCAACGTGGGCGATGTCAGGGATGTCAACCCCGCCCTCGTGCGCACTCTGATGGAGAACCGCTACGTGCCGGTGATCAGCCCCCTGGCGGCCGACACCGAGGGCAGGGTATTGAACATCAATGCCGACACCGTGGCCTGCGCGCTGGCCAGCGAGATGCAAGTCGAGAAACTGATCATCCTCAGCAACACTGACGGTGTGCTCAAGGATGTCGCTGATCCCGCCAGCCGCTACAGCTACCTGACGATCAGCCAGGCTGAAAAACTCATCGCCGAGGGCGGGGCATCCGGCGGCATGGTGCCCAAATTGCAGGCGGTCATTGACGCTCTGCGCGGCGGCGTCAAGCGCGCCTACCTGATCAACGGCTTGAGGCTGCACGCCCTGCTCAAAGAGATTTTCACGCGCGGCGGTACAGGCACCATGCTCATTGACGACGATGCCGAGCGCGACTACCTGGAGCGCGGCTGATTGGGGACTGGGGTATGGAGGGGTGGCGCGGATAGAGCCGTTCAGTCGTTGACCAGGCCCATGAGCTTGCCCAACGCTCGCAGGAAGCCGAGCTTGAACTTGGGGTCTGTTTCAATCCACAGGCTGGCCGGAATGGCCCTGATGGTCTTGGCCGCGACGCTGCCCACCACGGCCGAAGACGCCGCCGTGCCGCCGTGGCTTCCCATCACCAGCAGGTCGGCCTTGTTGGCGACGGCCATGCGGGCCAGGGTTTCAGCAGGTTTGCCCTCTTCGTAGCATTCGACTGTCTGGAGCGACTTGAGGCCGGCACCGGCCACCGCTTCCTGCATGTGCTGGCGTGCAAATCCGCTGAGCTTGGCCAGGGACTCTTTCTCGCTCAGGCCGGTGAGCCAGTATTCATCGGGAAGATGAAGTACATGGAGCAGCTTCAATTCCTTGACCTTCATCAGGCGCGCAATTTCCGCCGCGCGCTTGAGTGCCATGACGCTGAGCTCCGAGAAATCCACCGCGACGCAGATATGGTTGAAAAGGTCGCTGTGGTCGGGACGTACCAGCAGGACGTCCGTGGCCGCAGCGTGGGCCAAACGCTCGGCCACGCCGCCGATGCTGCCGAGGTCCTTGCTGCCCATGCCGCGGGTGCCGGCCACCGTCAGGTCAATCTTCAGATCATGTGCGAGTTGCAGCACGGTCGGTACGACTTCACCGGTGACCACGCGGGTCTGCACATTGACGGGCGATTTCTTGAGCCGGGCGCACAGTTTGGCCAGTTCGTCGGCGGCGCGGACTTCAATGGTCTTGCGGGCCTTACCCAGCAGGTCCTCCGTATTGCCCTGCCGAGCCGGAACGACCGTGACGACATGCAACTCGGCCTGATACAGCTCCGCCAGCAGCACCGATGTGTGCAGCGCAGCCATGGAGTTGTCAGAAAGGTCTGTGGCGGCCAGGATGCGCGCGATGGAGTTCATATACATCTCCCGCTTGGACCGCGGGGGGCGGTCGCCTAAAGCATATAAGCTGTTGGCCCGCGCCATGCCATAACCTTTTGCAAAAGGGGGGCAAAGCCATATACTGCACGGTTCGAATTCCCCGGCGTTGGTCCGCTCCCCGGCGGTGAGTGACGACTTCCATGAAACCAGTTCATTGCGCAATGGCGTTGGCTGCGGTGTTCCTTCTCGCCTCCTGCGGCATCGGTGGAGCCGGAGAGCGCTCCAGGGAGGAAGAGGAGGGGCGCGTCAGCGGTGATGATCTGCTGCGCCGCAACGACCCCGGCACGGAGACCGACCCGGAAAAGCGCGTCAACGACATGCTTCAGCAGGCCAAGGCTGCCTATGACGATGGCACCTATCAGGCCGCGCACCGCTACGCCGAGCAGGCCGAGCGTCTGGTGCGGGAAAAGAAGGTCAAGGACAAAGGCTACGTTGCCACCGCTATCAACATTCAGGCCTACTCCCTGCTTCAACTGGGGCTCGTTGATGACTATCGCCCCGAGGGGATGCCCGGCTACGTTCGCGGAGCCCTGACCAAGTTTGAAGATGCCCTGCGCGTTTCACCCGACAGCTTTCGCGCCCAGCTCGGTCTGGCACTTTGCAAGTTCCGCCGGCACGGCGTCAACGTGAGTAAGAGCGAGAAGCTGGGCGAGGGTGTGCTCTGCCTTGCCCAGATTGAAGCCACGCTGCACCGCGCCTTCGAAGCCAAGGAAGAAGCCACGCGGCGCGCGGAGTTCAAGCGCGCCAGCGACCTCTATGCCGTGCTGATTTCCGGCCGTGACAAGCTCCTGGCCATCTACGAAATCTTCCACGATCCCTCGTCGATGCCGCTCGATCCCAATACACGCACCCGGCCCGAAGCGCCGCGCCTGCCGCGCCGCGAAGTGGATTCCAGGGGCCGCCCCGTCGAGTTTGGCGAAGAACGTGAAACCCTGGTCATCAAAGACCTCCAATGGGTGATTGAAACGGCCCGTGACGGCGGAAACCTTCGGGCCGAAGACCCCCAACTGGCCCGGGAGTCGGCGGCCCTTGTCCGCACCTATTGGTCCGACGTGCGCTTCTATTGGCGCAAGAAGGCCCTCAAGGACCTGCAGGAGGCGCGGGATGCCTTCCTTGAACTTGAACGCCGTGACCGTGAGCAGAAGCGCGGCACGGACCAGATGCGTTACTTCTGGATTGACCGCGACCTCGGCTTTGTGTTCCTGAGCATGGGCGCCTTCTTCCTGGACATGGCATTTGAGGAGGCCCGCCAGCAGAGCCTGGCCATGGGCCGGCCAGTCAATGAGGTGGAGCGCCACGCCCGTTCGATCATCATCGATTCGCGTGTGAAGACTGAGTACAAGACCGAGGCCAGGCGCAACTATGAATCCGCGTTGTCCTACTTCTCGCGCTTTGTGCAGCAGCACGAGCAGTTCGAACGCCTGATGCTCAACAAGGCGGAAAAGGCGGACTACAACGATGTCACCGAGAATCCATTCCTTGTGGACCTCCAGGCCCGCTATCGCAGCGAGATGCTGGAATCCGTGCGGGAAGAACGCGGCATGCGGCGCGCTATCATTCTCGAACAGTGCTCCCTGGTCGTTGACCCGCTCTACCAGAACCCCGATCTCGAGAAAGCGCTGCTGTTCGCTGCTCAGCTCAAGGCGCTGAATCCGCGTGATCCTATCCACCATTTTGTGCGCGCCACGGCTTACTTTGAGCGGGGTGCGGCTTACCAGGCGGGCAACGATCCTGAGAGCGCCAACTCGGACTTCGTGAACGCGCGCGATGAATACCAGGCCTACATGCGCGCCAGTTCTGTGGTTGAGGATGCCGCGCAACGACGCCGCGCCCGGGACCGGGTTGAGGAGTGCGAGAAGTTCATCAAGGCCTTCGAGATCAGCAAGGCGGCCGGCGGCAAATGACGACCGGGCCGGCCGGGTTCGCCTGCGGTCTCGCAACTGCGGGGCGATCTCATCCCATCGTGTCAGGGACCGTGCCCGGGCTGCCACGCTGCTAGGGCGGCACGAGGCGGCCATCGCGCTCGACGAAGCCGCCCTCGGGGACCTCGATGCTCAGCTTGGCTGCCAGCAGGGCGTCCAGGTCGGCTTTCACGGACTCATCAGACTTCCAGAGCTTCAGGGCCAGGCGCGGCGCGTCTTCCATCAGCCCGTTGTCAAAGCAGTAGCACAGCGCGCCCAGGAACTCGGCGCGTGAGGCGTTCGGAATCTGCTCGTAGAGGCGCACCACGGTCGCCGCGGGCAGGTTGGAGGGCTGCTCGGTGAGCGTGTAGGCATAGAGCTTCAGGGAGCCGTCTTCGCGTTTCAACGCCCGAGACACTTTGAGCGTGACCCGCCAGCCATCGCCCGATTCAAGGATGGCCTCGCAACCGTACACCAGTGTCTGCGCACCCTTCATCTCTCCGGCCCGCGCGGCCTTGACCAGTTTGTCACGCAGCGGATTGATGAACCGGTACTGGCTGCTGTCGCCGTCTGGCAGCAGCGAACTCTTGGGGGCGGCCGGCAGCTTCCACTTGCGCTTGTTGAAGGGCGCTCGGGCCGGGGGCCACTCGCCGGCAGTTTGCTTCTCCTGCAATTTGAGGATGGATTGAAGTTCCAACTGCATCAGGTTGCGGATCTCTTCGTCAATGTGCGCGTCCCGGGCCAGTTTCTCCAGTGCCGGCGCGGCTTTCTTGAAATCGTCGAGCGCCAAAGCGCCGTCCACAGCCAGGAACTGGCGACCGATGAAGGCCTCGTTGCGCGCGGCGAGATCGCCCGGTGTGCGTTCGAGGTAGTCCTTCAGGCCTGCGCGATCCGCCAGAGCCAAACGGTAGGGGTTTTCCTCGAGGAAGGCCTTCAAAGACGTGAGGCGCGCAATGGCCTCGCGGAAATTCTCCTGAGATGCCAAATCAAAGATGTCGCTCTGGTCCTGGTTGCTGCGGCGCGAAAGCTCAATGGCCAGGGAATTGGCCAGGGACAACCTCGTGCTCTCCAGCAGATAGCCCAAGGCGTGATCCCGGCCTTCGAGTTCCTTCACGAGGGCGTCCAGGGCTTCCAGCCGCGATTCCCAGCTCTCCTTGTTGGAGCGGTCAGTGAGGGTGCGCAGGCGGGCTCGAACCGCCTGCTCTTCCTGCGAAGTGAGGCGTTTGGAGGTGGCGGATGGCTTTGCGCGAGGCGCCCCCGGCTCAGGTCTGACCGTCTCCGGCCCTACCGGGATTTCGGGAGCTTCGTCGGTGACCCAGATTTCGTCGGGTGTGGAGCTGCTCAATTCTTCGATGATTACAGGCAGGCAAACCAGAAGCACGACGAGGCCGATGAAGCCCAGGGTGATCAACCCTCCCCAGGGGTTGCCCTTCTTCCCGGCCGGCCTAGAGGATGCGGCGACCGGCTGGGCCTGGGGCACGAAAGGGCGAGGCAGGGACGGGGGTTGCACTGGGCGGTCGGCGGGGCTGGGCGGAAGTGAAGCCGGGGCGGCCGCCTTCGGGGCCGCTTTTGGTGTCGGCGCCGTGGAAGGGGGCATCGTGTCGGTCAGGCTCACGATACGCAGCGTCGAGCCGCCCATCTGCAGCACGTCGCCGGCCTTGAGATCCGCCGAGTAAACCGCTTCGCCATTGAGGCGCGTGCCGGAGTCCGACATCTGGTCCGTCACTCGCCACTGCCCCATGAAGCACTCGATTTTGGCATGGAGCGAAGACACCGCGGCATCGCCGTCCAGGACGATGTCATTGTCCGGGCCGCTACCCACGCGGATGAACAGCAGGCCCGAACGAGATCCGTACGTGAAACGCCTGCCGCCGCTCGTTATCTCCATCTTCATAGGGCTCATGTTAGCGCCGATGTCTCCAGGCTGCACGGACAACGGCCGTGACTTCGAAAGTTCCGCGAGCCGCGCCAAGGGCCCCTGCGTCCGGCCTGCTATACTCCGCGCCATGAAGCGAAACTCGCCATGGCTGCCGCCCCTGCTGCTCTTTGTGGCGGCGCTCTCGGCGGTGCTGGTCGTGCCCGAGGTCGCGGGCATCGACGAAAGCGTGCGGGTGCGGGTGGCGGACGCGCTGGTAACCCGCGCCGAGGTAAGCATCCCCTTCTGGGTTGGGCACGACGACGAGTACATCAACGTCTACTACAACCGTGAGCGTAACCGGCACTATGGTCTTTGGAACCTGGGCCAGTCCCTGGTACTGGTGCCCTTTGTTGCGGCCGGCAACGCGGCTGCAAGCCTGGGGGCTGACGCCACGGAGCGTGACCTGTGGCGCGGCGCGTTCATCGCGGTGGGATATTCGGCCTTTATCAACATCCTGCTGGCCTGGGTCAGCTTCGCCGTTTTGCGCCAGATGCGACTGTCGCGCCGCAGCGCGGCCCTGGGCGTGTTGTGCCTGCTGTTCTTCGGACAATGGCTGGTGTGGGGTCACTCCCTGCAGGAAGAGAGCCTCTGCGCACTGCTGCTGATGAGCGCACTCTGGCTGGGGCTGAAGTCGCGCCAGGGTTCGTGGCTGGCTTGTGCTCTCGGTATGGGGGCCTGCTTTGGCTTTCTCGCCAACGTACGCTTCAACGGGGCCTTCAGCGCCCTGGCCCTCCTGCTCTGGCTCGTGCTTCTGCCCGAGCGCAGCCGCGCTCTGAAGTCTGCTCTTGCAACGGTGCTGGCCGCCTTGCCGTTTGCCCTGCTCTGGCTGTGGTACAACTATGCTCGAACGGGCGAGGTCCTGGCCTCGCCTTATGTGCTCAACTTGCGCCTGATGCGTGACGAACTGGGCGTTGACACCCGCTGGCAGCCCACGTTGCTTCGCCTTTCCAGCTTCCTCTTCGGTTACGACAACGGGGCCCTCTGGTTTGGCCTTCCGCTGCTGCTGTTGCCTGTGTTGTGGCGGCGGGGGCGGGCATGGCTTGGCACGGGCGCTTTGATGCTGGTGCTGGCGCTCGTGGCCCACACCTTCATGATCTGTGGCTTCTACGCCGGAACGGGCGTGCAGGGGGCGGGTTCGCCTCGCTATCTGGCCCACCAATTGATGGTGCTGGGACCTTTCTGGTTCGTGGCCCTGAGGCGGGCCTGGGGCCTGGCGCGCAGGCAGACGCGGTTTCGCCTGCTGGCGCCGGTGGTCATCTTGCTCTGTTCGGCCTCACTGGTGTTTCAGGCCTCGGCACGTCTCCTGAACCCGGAACTGGAGGCCACGCAGGATGTTTTTTATGAACTCAGCGGCGAGAAGCCGCCACTCCCCTATCACCACTTGCCGCGGCGACTGAAAAATCTGGGCCTCGCATTGACCGGGGGGCTGACCGAGTTCACCTATCCCGCGGGATTCAGCACCCGCGACAACGAGATTCCACGCAACCCGGCCGGCGAAACGCGGCACACTATGCTCGCCCTGCCTCCCGCCTATTTTTCATATCTGGATCGGTTTTCCGGACCCCTTTCGGCGCGAGCTTCGGCCCTGGCGTGGGGCGGCTGGTGGGGGGGCCTTGGCCTTTGCCTGGCCGGCGCGGCCTGGCTGGGATTTCGCCTGCGCAAGGCACGACCTTCACAGGCGGCGCGGCGCGGCTAGACTCCCGGCCGCACTTTCAAGGAACAGGCCATGGCGGAACACACCTTTGATGTTTGCGTGCTGGGCGCGGGACCAGGCGGCTACGTGGCCGCCATTCGCGCCGCGCAACTGGGACTCAAGACCTGCTGCGTGGAGGACAAGCACCTCGGCGGCATCTGCCTCAACTGGGGTTGCATTCCCACCAAAGCCCTGCTGAAGAGCGCGGAGACCTATCACACCATCCAGCACAAGGCCAAGGGGCTGGGCATCAACGTGGAAAAAGCCAGCCCGGACATCGCGGCGATCGTGAAGCGGTCGCGTGGCGTAGCAGAGGGCTTGAGCAAGGGCATTGCCTTTCTATTCAAGAAGCATGGCGTGACGAGCATTTCGGGCCGTGGGCGTCTGGCGTCCAAGGGTCTCGTGGAAGTCTGCGCACCCAACAATCCGTCGGAAAAGCCCGACCGCCCCAATGGGTTTGGCGCGGTGACGGACACCGTCAAGGCCCGCCACATTATCGTGGCCACGGGCGCGCGCCCGCGCCGCTTTCCTAACATGCCCGTGGACGGCAAGCGCGTGCTGGGGCACCACGAGGCCATGGTCCTGGGCGAGATCCCCAAGAGCATCGCGGTCATCGGCGCAGGCGCCATCGGTGTTGAGTTCAGCTATTACTTCAATTCGCTGGGCTCGAAGGTCACGCTGTTTGAATTGATGGACCGCATTGTCCCAATCGAAGATGAAGACAGCTCGGCCGAACTGACGAAGGCTTTCAAGAAGCAGGGCATCGAAGTCAACACCAGCGCCAAGATCGAGAAGGTCGAGAACACGGGCAAAGGCGTCAAGGTCACCTATACCCGCAAGGATGAAACCAAGACCCTCGAGGCGGATTACGCACTGGTAGCCGTGGGCATCCAGGGCAACGTCGAGGATCTCGGCCTCGAGAAACTGGGCGTGAAAGTGGACCGCAGCTTCATTCCGGTGGATGGTTATGGCCGCACAAACATTGAAGGCATCTACGCCATTGGCGATGTTGCCGGCCCCCCGGCCCTGGCTCACAAGGCCAGCCACGAGGCTCTGGCCTGCGTCGAGAAAATCGCCGGCCATGATGTCCCGCCGTTCTCCAAGGACGTGATTCCGGGCTGCACTTACAGCCAGCCCCAGATTGCCAGCGTTGGCCTGACCGAGAAGCAGGCCAGAGACAAGGGCTTCAACGTCAAGGTGGGCAAGTTCATCTTCAAACCCCTGGGCAAGGCCATCGCGATTGGCGAAACCGACGGCTTTGTGAAGCTGGTGTTTGACGCCAAACACGGCCAGTTACTCGGCGGCCACATCGTGCATGCGGAGGCTACCGAGCTGATCAGCGAAGTCGTGCTGGGCCTGGACGTCGAAAGCACCATCCACACGCTGACGCGAGCCGTCCATCCTCATCCCACGCTGAGCGAGGCGATCATGGAGGCCGCAGCCGTGGCCGGCGGGGAGTGCGTGCACCAGTAGCGTGCGGCGCCCCTTCTCCGGGATCTTGCCGGCCCCCGGCGGGTCAGCGTATTGGCACCGAGTGAAACCATGGCGGAACTGAGCGTGATACGGCTGGGACGCTCGCGCTACGGGCCCGTCTGGGAATTGCAGAAGCGCCTTCAGGCCGAGCGCATGGCCTCCCTTGAAGGGGGGCCCGCTTCGCCTGATCGCCTGCTGCTCGTCGAACACGAACCCGTGTACACCTGGGGCCGGCGCGCAAAGCCCGAGCACCTTGGGCCGGGCCCTGACGCTCTGGCCAGGCTGGGGGCCGACGTCTTCGAGGTTGAACGCGGCGGCGATGTCACCTTCCATGGCCCCGGTCAACTCGTGGCCTATCCCATCATTCATCTCGGAGGGGCTCGGTGCGGCAAGGACCTGCACCGCTACATGCGCGCCCTGGAGCAGATCTGTATTGCGGTCTGCGAATCTTATGGTGTTCAGGCAGGGCGCGAGCCGGGCCTCACGGGTGTCTGGGTTGGCTCCGGCAAGATTGCCGCGCTGGGCACGAGGGTTTCGCGCTGGGTTACGCTGCACGGCCTGGCGCTGAACGTCACGGACGAGCCCCTGGCCTGGTTTGCCCACGTCACGCCCTGTGGCATCAAGGGCCGCGGGGTCGCCAGCCTGCAAACCGAACTGGGCCAGGCGCCGTCCATGGAGGAAGTGGAGGCGCGCCTGACGCGGGCGTTTTGTGACGAACTGGGCTTTGTGCCGTCGCAGCCTGAGGCCGGCGCCGCCACAAACCCGTTCAGTCTGTGAAGTCAGGCGCTATACTCCCGCCATGCAGCCTCAGAGCCTCAATTCTTCGACTGGCGAGGCCATCGCCTATTGCCGCTTTGTGCTGCCCGCGGTCAGTCGCACCTTTGCCATGGGCATTGAGTTGCTCAAGGACCCGCTGCGCGACGAAATCGGCGTGGCGTACCTGATTTGCCGCGTGCTGGACACCATCGAGGATACGACAACGCTGGATTCTACCGAGCGTTCGGCGCTGCTTAGGCGTTGGCCCGAGCGCTTCATGGAAGCGGCCCACTGGCCGGCGCTGGCGGGCGAGGTGGAGGCCATGTTCTCGCGGAAGGACTTGACGGGTCAAGATCACGACCTTTGCCGCCACTGCCGGCTGGTACTCCATGCCTTCCATTCGTTCAGGCCTCAGGCGCGCGAGGCGCAGCGCGAGAGCATCGTGGAGATGGCCCTGGGAATGGCGCAGACCGTGGACCGTGAGCGCCGCGGCGAGGGGCTCAAGCTGGAGTCCATGGAGGACTTGCAGCAGTACTGCTACTACGTGGCCGGCACCGTCGGCAAGCTGCTGACAAATGAGTTTACCCTCGACCGTCCCACCATCGCGGGCCCGGCGCGGCAGCGCATGGCGCGCTACGCGGTGACGTTCGGCCTGGGGCTCCAGGTCACCAACATCATCAAGGGCGTGACGGACGACATCGAGCGCGGCGTGGCTTACGTGCCGCGTAGCCTGTTCAAGCGGGCTGGAATCGACCTGCAGTCGCTGCTGGACCATCCGGACGATCCCCGTGGCCGCGAGGTCGTGGCTGGGCTGGTCGAGACTACGCTGCTGTGGCTGGACGACGCCCTGGAGTACACCCTGGCCGTGCCGGCCTCCGAGCGCGACATCCGCCTGTTCTGCGCCCTGCCGCTGGTGTTTGCCGTGCGCACGCTCGGGCTGGCGCTGAAGACGACGCATGTGTTCAGCGAATCCGTGCTCAAGATTACCCGCGAGGAAGTTCGCGTCATTCATGCGAAGGTGGATGCCGCAATCGCCCATGACGCCGCCGTGCGTGCCATCTATGCGCATGAGCGCGCCGAGGTGGCCGACCTGGTCAGGGCATCCAGACGTTGATTACTCGAGCAGTTCGTTGGCCAGCTCGGCGACGCGCTGGGTCAGCCGTTCTTTCTCGGCAAAGGGCAGGAAGGGCTCGGCCGTCAGGCGCCGACGTGCGTTGCGCAGATCTTCCACGAGTCTTTGAAGCTCGTTGCGCCGCCCATCCACTCGTGAGAAATTCCGTGCCCCGCACTCGAGCCAGTTTTTCTCGCCGATGGCGTGCTCCAGCACGCGGTCGGCCAGCCATACCCAGAAGCGCTGCTGGTTCCACTCGCGCATGGCTTCGGCGGCCTGCTGCACACCCAGCCGCGACGCGACTTCGTCTCGGTAAGCCGAAGCGGCCGCAAAGGCGGCACGATAGATCGAATCTGCTGGCATGCTCCAAGACTAGCGCGGGCGCGGCCCAATTCAAACCGCCCTGACAGGCCGCTGAACAAGTCGACATGCCGACTTATCCAGCGGAAGGTTCTGGCCGGAGTGCCGGGCAGCGCCCGTGACGCAGCCGGCCCGTGCAGTCGCGCGGGCCGGGCCGACGGCTGAAACAGATTCTTTCAGCCGCCGGCTAAACCTGCCCGGCATCCTCGGCCTGCATTTGCCGCGCCCGCTGCATCGTGACGAGGCAGGTAGCGACGAGGGCGCAAAGCAGCACGAAAGCGATGGTCGTGGCGGCGCCCAGGGTGGCGTTGATCAGCAGGCCTGCGAGTAGAAGGGCAACGAAGCGGGCCATGGCATCCCTCCGTGGGTGCGGCGCCCTGCAGGCGCCCAGCGAAGGCGAACCTCCTTGTTCGCTACGTGAATGGTAGCAGGGAGCTGCGTCGCAGCAAAGCCTTCAAAGCCGCTTCCGGGGCCGATCTTGCGATGATTCAATCTAGGGTTTGACGCGCCTGTTGGGCTCTGTTACCTTCCGCAATCCCATCGCCGGGAGAGTTCTTCGCGCAGCGCGAGTGATGAACAGGCCGACCCTGTACGCGGCCCATGGTTCTATCACCCCCGCATCGCGGCCTGGTCCAGATCCGGCGGGGGGAGGCGAGTTCGGCCGGGGGGCGGACGTGACGGATCTGCTGGTCAAGGAAAGCTGGAGCCGCGTGCTGGCCGATCTGCAGCAGCACGTCGGCGACGACCACTTCAATCTCTGGCTGCGCCACACACTCGTCGTGCGCATGGAGCCCGAGCTAGTGGAAGTCGGTGTGCCCAACCTCGCCGCAGGTGAGTGGATTGAGCGTCGTTTCGGCGAGGACATCCTGAAGAGCGTCGAACGTGTGGCGGGTTTTCGCCCGCGCGGCATCCGCTTCACGGTCAACGGGCACCTGTTCCGGGAACTGCGCAAACAGGAGCAGCTGGCGCGCCAGCCGCAGACGCCAGCTATGGAGGCCCGTCGCGCGGCCGCGCCGCAGTCTTCGCGCCAGATTTTCAACCTCAACGAGCGCTATACGCTGGATCGGATGATTGTCGGGCCCAGCAACCAGCTCGCGTACAACTGCTGTTTTGAAGTGGCCCGCCGACCCGGCGAGGCTTTCAATCCGCTCTACGTCTATGGGCGTTCGGGTACCGGCAAGTCGCACCTGCTGCAGGGGGTGGCCCGCGAGATTCATGAGCGTCATCCGCGCATGGAAGTGCTGTACGTGCCGGCCGAGTATTTCGTCAACCAGTTCACCGGCCAGCTTCGCAACAAGAACCTGGAGCCCTTTCGGCGCCGATTCCGCGACCTCGATGTGCTGCTGATTGACGATCTCCAGTTCTTCGCCAACAAGGATGCCACGCAGGAGGAGTTGCTGCACACGCTGGATGCGCTGGTGCAGGCGGGCAAGCAGGTCGTTCTGGCCAGTGACGCGGCGCCCCGCGCCCTGCAGGGCTTCATGGAGCAGCTCACAACGCGTTTCACGCAGGGCATGGTCGCCGAGGTTGAGCTTCCGCCCTTCCAGACGCGCATGGCCATCATCAAGAGCAAACTGGAGGGCCACCGGCACCTCTTCCCCGATGAGGTTGTCACTTTCCTGGCGCAGAAGCTCGAGTGCAATGTGCGCGAGATTGAAGGCTACGTGACTCGCCTTGTGGCTCCCGCCGGCCTCTGCGGCCAGAAGGTGACTCTGCAACTGGCGCAGCAAGCGTTGTCAGACTTCCTGCAGCACCGCTCGCGCATGGTGGAGCTGACGGACATCGAGAATCTGGTGATCGCGCACTATGGTGTTTCCAGTGCCGCGCTGCATTCGCGGCTGCGCAAGCGGCCCGTGGCTCTGGCCCGCCAAGTGTGCATGTATCTGGCCCGCACCCTCACCAGCTACTCTCTCAAGGAAATCGGGCGCTTCTTCGGCAATAAGAACCACACGACGGTGGTGTTTGCGCACCAGACCATTGACGCCAAGATTGCCAAGTCCAAGTCGCTGGCCGCCGAGGTCGAGAGCCTGCGCCGCCAGTTGCTGGGACCGCAGAACGGCAAGGCCTGACGCTGCCGGATTTCTGGCTGTTCACCGGTTTTTGGGGCCGCGACTGCAACCAGTCCGCGGCCTTTGTCGTATCATGCCACAAGGAGGCTCCCATGCGTCGGATCTTGCCTGCACTTGCCATTCTGGCCCTGCTGGTGCCGCTGGCCTTGGCCCAGGACCCGCCCAAGCCCGAAGCAGCCAAAGAAGAGTCGCTCGATGACTGCCTCAAGCGCATCGAGAAGAACCATGACAACCACAAGGACTTCTCCGGCAAGTTCAAACAGCAGAAGTACGCCGCGCTGTTCGAGGACCTGATTGAAAGCAGCGGCCGTTTCGTGTTCCTGAAGCCTGACAAAGTGCGCTGGGAGTACGAGAAACCGCACCAGTCCATCCTCGTGATTTCCGGAGATGACGGCCAGAAGTGGACGGAGACGACGCGGCGCGTCGAGAAGTTCAAGCTCAGTGACGATCGGGGTCTGGATGCCGTGGTGCGCCAGCTCTTCACCTGGTTCAAAGGCGAGTTCACCAAACTGAAGGACGACTACGACGTCGAAATCGCCCAGCGCTCGCCCACGATGCTGCGCATGAAGCCCCGGAAGGAAATCGTCAAGAAGTACATCGCCAGCATTGAGGTGAAGTTCACCGAGAAAGATGAGGCAATCGCCAGCGTGAAGATCACGGAGCCGGGCGAGGATTACACGCTCTACTCTTTCAGCGATACGAAGCTTGACGCCGGAGTGAAAGACGAGGAGTTCGAGATCAAGAAGTAGCGCGAAGCAAGTGAACCAGGCCGCCGCCCGGTTGACAGGCGCGCCATCATCTCTACACTTCCGCGCCGGAGCGAAAAGATGAGAATTCGCAACTTCAAGTACGTTACGTTCACCTACCTCTTTATCGGGGCAGGGCGGCGTTTCGTGCTGAGTTAGCGGTCGATCAAGACCCACTTCTGCGCGAGGCCCGCCCTGAACCGGCGGGCCTTGCGCATTTTCTGACGCTGCAACCCGGAGCCAAACCGTGGAAACCACCACACCGATACAGGACACGACACGCTGGAGAGTCGCCTACCAGGGCGGCCCCGGCAGCAACTCTGAGCGCGCGGGATTGACGCTGTTAGCCGAGCGTTTCGTCGGCTGGCCATTCGCGAGCTTTGCCGAGGCCACGGCAACGCTCGCGAGCGGCCAGGCGGACGGCGTGCTCATTCCCGTTTTCAATTCGACCACGGGTCCCATCCATGAGGCCATCGCAGCCATCAGCCCCCACGACTTTGTCGTCCTCGATACCCTGACGCTGGCCATTGAGCATTACCTGCTGGGCAACCGCGATGCAGGGCGACACTCCATCGTTCAGGTGCTGGCCCATCCCCAGGTCGCGGCCCAATGCGCGGGGTGGATCCGCCGGCGAGGCTACACCCCCGTACTCGTCGACGATGGAGCTCTGCAGGCGGCGGATCTGCTGCAGAGCGGCCGGCGCGACATTGCCATCCTGGGGCCCAAGGGCATCGGCGATGCCACCGGCCTCTATTGCATCGAGGGCCCGGTGCAGGACCGCTCTGACAACCGCACGACGTTCAGGCTCCTGACGCGGAGGGAGCTTTTCGAACCTCGTGCGTGACTACACGAGCTATCGCCGTCTGCACCCGCTGATGCCACGCCGCGGGCCAGAGATGTTCTGTCCCGATTACGGATGCTGACCAGACCGGCGGCCGTGCCGCCTTGAACGAAAGAAGACCATGTCAACCACATTACCCCAGGACTCGGCGCTGGTGCTCGGCACGTTGCGCGCGTCCATCAACGAGATTGATCAGAACATCCTCCAACTTCTGGCCCGGCGCGGCGAGGTGGCGCGCGAAGTGGGCCTGGCCAAGCGCCTCACCGGCTTGCCCCTGTTCGACGCCGAGCGCGAGCACGGACACAAGGACGCCCTCGTCCTGCAGGGCAAGCAACTGGGCCTGCCCGGCCAGGCCGTGCGCGCTCTCTATGATGTCCTGGCGCGGCTGGGCGTGGCTGCCCAGGTGCCACTGAGCCATGAGCCCTCGAGGCCAAGACTGACCCCGCCCGACAGCGAAGACTTCAGGCTGGCACGGGCTGAGCCGGGCCGCCCGCAAACCCGGGTGCAGGTCGGAGAGGTGGAGTTTGGCAGCGGTATCTTCGAAGTGATCGCCGGACCCTGCGCCGTCGAGAGTGAAGCGCAGATTGAAGCGGCGGCGGACCACTGCCGCGCTGCGGGAGTGCGCCTGATGCGCGGCGGCTGCTTCAAGCCGCGCACCAGCCCCCATGCTTTCCAGGGTCACGGGCTGACGGCCCTCAATTGGCTGGAGCGGGCTGCCCGCCGCCGCGGCATGGCAATTGTGACCGAGGTGCTCGAACCGGCGGATGTTGCGCCGGTGGCGGAGAAGGCGGACATGCTCCAGGTCGGCGCGCGCAACATGCAGAACGCGCCGCTGCTGCGGGGATGCGCGCGTACGGGGCGCCCGGTGCTTCTCAAGCGTGGGGCTGGATCTTCGCTGCGGGAACTGCTCTGCGCCGCCGAGTACATGCTCGCTGAGGGCAACCCCCAGGTGGTGTTGTGTGAACGGGGCATACGCACATTCGAGACGGCGACACGCAACACGCTGGATCTATCGGCGGTGCCGAGCCTGCGCGAGCTGACTCACCTGCCCGTCATCGTGGACCCCAGCCACGCGGCGGGCCGCGACGAAATCGTCCACGCCCTCTGTCGGGGAGCCTGGGGCGTGGGCGCCGACGGTGTCATCGTCGAGATGCACCCCAGACGCGAGGAAGCCCTCAGTGACAAGCGGCAGGCCCTCACGCCTCACCAGCTTGCGGAAATCACAGGCGGTCTTCAGGGGGTGGAGGTCTGGGAGGCCTGAGGCCTGCAAGTCCCTCCCAGCCGGGCGCAATAATGGCCGGGCCTGCCTACAAACGCAGGCCCGGCTTAGCATTGCTGATGCGTTTACAGGGCGTCAGGGACGGGTAGCATCAACCCAAAGGCAGTGGCGCGGCCATGAGCGAAGAATTTCTTGAGAAATCGCCGGGAGAAAGGGAGCGGGAGCGCTTCCAGCGTGACCCGGTGTCGCCCACCGTCAATACGGTGTACCTGCGGGTCAAGAGTGACCAGGTCAAGGGCATACTGGGCAGCAAGTATGCCGTGCCGCAGGGCTTCATGGGTCTGGTGAAGGACGCGGCCGGTAAGGGCAAGCTGCTGTTTCCCGGGGAAGAAGCGACGGGCGATTTCACATTGCACCTGCTGCGGGATCGCGACGTGCGCATGCCGTTTACCGTGCTGCGTGCGCGCAGCAAGGACGGCTTTGACTCCAGCGTGAGTTTTGAGCTGGGGATTACCCCCAACTTGACGCAGCGCGAGAGCATCGACGCGTTCATTGAGCGCAGTGCACAGACGCGGCGACACATGGACTGGCCGCTGCTCAAGGGCGAAATCCAGCCGGTAATCAGCGGGGCGGTGCTGGACGCCGTGAAGGAGAAGGCGGCCACGGAACTTTCGGCGGCGGGCGCCTTTGAGTCCCTGCGCGAGGAGGTCATCCGCCGTGCCGAGGGCGCGCTGTCGCGCCTGGGGTTGGGCAACGTCCAGCTGGAAGCGGGCAAGATCCGCAATGAGGGTTTTGAGGCCCAGCAGGCCGAGCTGGCGGCCTTGGCCCAGCAGGCCGAGAAGGTCCGCGCCGAACAACAGGTTCAGTCCGCCATTCTCAAGGACCAGATGGGTGAAGAGCTGTCGCGCAAGGAACTGGAGGAGTTCCTCGCGGGCGCACGCGAAGAGGGCATGATCAAGCAGCACGAGCGGGCCAAGGCGCGCATCGAGCGTGAAGCGGAGCTCGATCAACTGCAGATGGAGTACAAGAAGCAGCGCCACAGCCTCGAGGCCACGCTCAAGAAAATGGTCATCGAGAAGGGGCTGGAGCTCGACGAGCTGATGCTCGAGAAGCATGTGGCGGTCGTGAAGAAGCTTCGCGAGCAGCTTAATGAGGATGACGACCGCATCGCCGTGTACATCAATCTGCTGACGGACGAGAGGCTCAAGGCCGAGCTGATCCAGCGCCTGATCCAGAAATCGATGTCGGCCGAGCAACTCAAGGCCCTGGCCGAGCTGGAGGCGGCCAAGGCGCGTCAGAACGAGGTCAAGGTCAGCCAGCCGAACATCGAGCCCATCAAGGAAGCGGCCTCGGAAGTCAACGCCGGCCAGAGCGTGAAGCTGGCGCCCACCGAGCAGGTGGTCCGGCGCGAGGCTCCCGTGGAAGCGGAACCGGCTGCACCCGTGACCGAGCGCATCGAGGCCCAGGGCACGGCCCTGACTGAGAATGTCCCCGTCGCGGCGAGCCTCGACAACGCGGAATTGGCTGAAGTCGATGTGCCTGACGAAACGGCCACCCAGCGTGTGGAGCAGGGCGAAACCAGTGTGGATGCGCTTTGCCTTGTGGCCAGCGGCCGACGCGTCTACGCCGTTGATCCCCTGCGGCAGAAGTCGCTCGACGACCTTCCCCTCGACCTCACATTTGAAACCGGGCGCCTTGGTTCATTGCGCAGCGTGCGCATGGGTGGCGAAGGGCGCGACCGGCTCTGCCTCGCCGGCGCCCGGAACGGCGTTTACACCATGCTTCTGGCGCACCGCAAGGCGGCCCGCGAATACCCCATCGGCAACAATGTGGAGGCCCGCACGGGGGTCAATGCTGCGGTGCTTTACAAGAACTTCATCTATGCCACCCACAGCGAGTTTGGTTTGCTGCGTTGGCCGCTGCTGCAACCCTACAGCCCGGCAGTCCACGTCATGCCAGATCTCACGTCGCGCTTTTCGACCACACGGGGCCTGACGCTCTTCGACGAACGCCTGCTGTTTGCCAATGGGCCCACCGTGTTGCTGCTGGAGCAGGGCTTGGCGCAGGGCGCGGCTTTGCGAGTGGCGGCGCGCTATCCCGGTACGCGCCATGAAGTGACGGCCCTGGCCCACGACGGGCAGTACGTGCTGGTGGCCGATGCAGCGGGTGATGTTTACGTCTGGGAGCCCCGGCAGGTAACAGCCCCGCTGCTGGCCTTCAGGGCCGGCAAGGCCGTGGGCGAACTGGCGGCCACCACGCTTTCGGGCGACCGCAAGTGCCTGCTGGTAGCGCTCAAATCCACCGTCATGCCCATGCTCTTTCAGGACGGCAGCACAGCGCTGGAGTTCATCGCGCCCGAGCCCATCCGCTCCTGCGACGTGCTTGAAGGCGTGGTAGTCGGCCTATCGAGGGACCGCATGCGCGTGTTTGCCTGGCGCGAAAACCGGCCCGAGTGGCCCCAGTGGCAATTCCAGTTCACGGAGCCGGTGCTTGACATGCGCCTGGTGACACCGCGCGAAATCGCCGCGGGCAACTCCGGCCGCCAGACGGCGGTGCGCCCCGGCAATGGCTCGCCGGCGAACGGCCCGGCACCGCTCCACAAGCCGATGCAGCGTCCGCCGGCCTACTGATTTCTGGTTCGCATCGAGGAATGCCCATGAAAACCGGACTCTCGCTCCTGGTGGCACTGTGTGTGTTGGCCGGCGTCGCCCAGGCATGGCCGCCGCCGGCGGCCCACACCCAGGAAGCGCCCGCCCCCGAGCGCAAGCTTTCCACTCAGGTGACGGAACTCAAGCCGGGTGTCGCCATTGACGTCACGGTCAAGCAGAGCGAAAGCTATCTGCGGGCCTTTTCGATCAAAGTCCCGCCTTCGGCCAAGAGCCTTCATGTTGTGGTGGAAGATGCCACCGCAGACATTGATCTGATTCTGTGCCTGGGCAAACAGCCGGCCACTCTGGACGAACTGGAAGAACAGGCCGAACACATTTCTTCCACGGCGCGTTTCAACGAAGTGCTGACCCTGGACAAGGACTCCGAGCCAAGGCTCAAGGCCGGCACCTACTTTATCTACGGCGGTAGCCTCCAGGCCGAAGTGGAGGAGGAGATTACGTTTCGGATCACAGCCTCGCTCGATGCCGCGCCGCCCCGCGTCGAGCGCAAGCGCCCGCCCTATCGTGTGCACCAGCCTGAGGGCCTGCAGCGTGCGATTGACGCCAGCGTGCGGCTGGACAGTGAAGTCAGCACCGGCAGCGCCACGGTCGTCACGCCCACGGGCCTGCTGCTGACCTGCTATCACGTGCTGGAGTCGGAGGGCGGCGGATATCTGCAGAAGGGTGTCTATGTGTCGTTTACGCACGATCCGCGCCGCGACCCCGTGCAGAGCCATCTGGCTGAGACCGTGCACGTGGACAAGTCCCTCGATCTGGCGCTACTGCGCATCGTCAGCGACCTCGACGGCAACGAGGTCAAGCGGCCTGCCTTTGCCTGGGCTCCCCTGGGCAACCCCGGGGACCTGATGCTGGACGATGAAATCCGCTGCCTTGGTTATCCCGGCATTGGCGGTTCGCGCAGCATTTACGGCATCACGCTTTCGCGCGGCATCGTGGCGGGCTTTCTGGAGCGCAAGGGGCAGGTGCAGTTCATCAAGACGGACGCGTTGATCAGCGCCGGAAACAGTGGCGGCGGGGCCTTCAACAGTAAGTTTGAACTCATCGGGGTGCCGACGGAGTCCATGCATGCCGATGAAACCATGGAGTCTCTGGGCTATCTGAGGCCCGTGAGTGCCCTGCCGGAAAAGTGGCGCAAGCTGATTTACGATGAGTATCCGAAGTAAATCCCGTCAGCAGGGGTCTGGATGATGTACACTTTGCAGGGCGACCAGCGCAGCGTATCGCGGTTGGCTGCGCCCAGCGGAGAGCGACCTGGTGCTGGAAGGGAGGCGGGCGGCACACGCCCCCATACGCGGCCCGAAGTTCCGCAAGACCTGCGCGAATGATCGCCCAGGCCGCAAGCACTGAAGGTAACGGACGCTTACTCGACGCTCGGCACAGCCAACCGCCGCCTCCCCTCGGGAGGCGGTTTGGTTTTGAGGCCGCGCCGCCCTGCTTTTTCATGGTCTTAGAGGGGGGCTCTGTTGATGCCGAAATTCTGCACCCTGCCTGCCGCGTTTTGATTTATTCGCACCCTTTATCGTCGCTTTGGGCGCCTTTTGCCTATTGGGGCGCACATGGCGCTACCTTCCAGAGCCTGATCCGGTTGCAGCGTTAGCCATTGAAAACTGACATCTGAAATCTGATAAGTGCCCGCCATGGCAGCCATCACCTACGTTGAAGCCATCACCCAGGGACTGCGCGAGGAAATGACTCGCGACCCTGATGTGTTCTGTCTCGGACAGGACATCGGCGTTTACGGTGGCGCCTTTGGCGTCACCAAGGGCCTCATTGACGAATTCGGCAAGGACCGCGTCTGGGAGACTCCCCTTTCCGAGTCCGCCATTATCGGCAATGCCATCGGCGCCGCTATCTACGGCCTGCGCCCCGTGGCTGAAATGCAGTTTGCAGACTTCGTCGCCTGCGGCTTCAACCAGTTGGTGAACAACGCGGCCAAGCTGCATTACCGCTGGGGCCCCAAAGTTCCGCTGGTGGTTCGCCTGCCCTGGGGCGGCGGTGTGAGTGGCGGCCCCTTCCACAGTCAGTGCATGGAGGCCTGGTTTCTCAACGTGCCCGGTCTCAAGCTGGTGTGTCCTGCCACGCCGCGCGACGCCAAGGCCCTGATCAAGAGCGCCATTTGCGATGACAATCCCGTCCTCTACTTCGAGCACAAGCATCTCTACCGCGACCCCAAGCTGCGCGAAGAGGTGGGAGAGGTCGAGGCGCTGGAAATCGGCAAGGCCCGTGTTGCCCGCGAGGGCCGGCACGTTTCTGTCATCACTTTCGGGGCGATGGTGCATAAGGCGCTGCACGCTGCCGATGACCTCGCCAGGGAAGGCATCGAAGTCGAGGTCCTCGATCTGCGCTCCCTGCGGCCCTACGACACGGAGGCCATCAAGACCACCGTGCAGAAAACCTGCAGGGTGCTGGTGCTCAATGAGGCAACGCTGATGGGCAGCGTCGCGGGCGAGTTTGCCTCATATATCTCGGAGCACTGCTTTGAGTTCCTTGATGCGCCGGTCATGCGCATGGGCGCTCTGGAGACTCCGATTCCCTATGCGCCGGAACTTGAGCAGGTGATGCTGCCCAGCCACGAGAAAATTGTGTCTGCGCTGCGCAATCTCGCCCGGTATTGACCCCTGTCGGTGAGGCCATGGCCTCCATCATCGTCATCACCAACGCTCAGCCCCAGCACTTGCGCGATGCCGCGCTCCATGTGGCCCAATCCACGAGTTACACCATCACGCCGCTGGCGGAATGGTCCTTTGGCGCCACCCAGGGCAGCCTGGCCCTGAGCATCTTGTTTGGCGCGTTTGTGGCCTACTGCGATTTCAAGCTGCATGTCAGCTCGCCCGGCGACGGCACCACCTATCTCACGCTGGAGCGCAACACCCCCTGGTGGACGGGGTTCATAGGCGTGAATCGTGTCAAGCGCCGTGCCGACGACCTCGTCAACGCCATCTGCTCTGTGCTAGGATCCCAGGGCGTGGCCATTTTCCACCGTCGGGATGCCTGATCCCGGTCCTACTCCTCTTCGTCGGCGTGGCTGGTCCATGGGCGTGCCTGTGGTTCAACGCCGGGTGTTGCCAGCTTGAGGACTTCGAAGTAGCGCTTGCGCGCCACGTCATGCTGGAACAGGTTGTCAAAGATGGCCCCGCGCACCGTTTCCAGCGGAAGGCGCTCGGCGTTCACCGCTTCAAACAGCAGATAACCCAGGGAGCGGCCGATGGCCCTTGTTAGACCTACATGGGCCGCGGTGCCCTGCCCGAACAGCGCCCGGGTGCGCCCTTCCACTTTCGAGCCCTCCAGCACGCGCCGCGCATACAAATCGTGGGCGATGTATCCCTGTGCAATGTCCCGGTCCAGTTGCTGCGGCGCGCTGAGCCTGCGCTTGTGGCGCAGGGATTCAAACAACTCCTGCCACTCCTCAAGTGAGCGCGGCTTGCGCCTTGGATTGATGACCTTGCTGCCGAAGAACGCCAGGGCCTCCAGCATGATGCGCGCGTAGAAATCATCCCGCGCGGCCACAGGCGCCACTCGCATGGGCCTGAGGATGCCCAGAATGTACTTCATGGCTCCCTCGGCGGCGTGACTGACGGAGAGGTTGCCCAGGTAAAGTACATTGGCGCGAACGAAGAATGCGGTTTCGCTAAGCTGCATGTACGACTTCAGCGCGTTCATTTCCGTTTCGCTGTAAATGCCGCGCGTCACGAGATTCTCAAGCAGGTCGAGGTCGGCCGCGGTGGCGAGTTCGAAGCCGGCGGGGTCCGGGATCTCCAGCTTGAGGAAGCCGGCGATGGTATTCACAAAATCCACTACCTGTTCCAGCAACGTGCTGTCGCCGGGCAGGCCGGGGTCCAGGTCCTCAAGGCCGGTGAACGCGAGTTCCGAGCTGTTCTCCTGCCAGTTCAGGAAGCTCTGGTACTTCACAAGGGGCGTCGCGTTCATGATGCAGTAGGCGTCGCGCTTGACCTTGAGCACGTCCACGACATGTTCCAGGCGGCGTTCCACCAGCCGCCAGTAGAGTTCGCTGGAGTTCTGGTAAAGGTGCAGTTGCCTGCGGCGAATGCCAAAGCGGGCCAGGCGTTTCTCGACTTGGGCCGGCATGTGGCCCGGAGCGATGTGGAGGTCGCCGTAGACCACGGCGATCAGGCGGTCGGGATAGAGTTCGGTCAGGGCGGCGATGAGTTCAGCCGCGTAAGCATCCCGGAATGCCAGGCTGCCCTTGGGCCGAGGTGCCCGGATATTGAGCCCGAACAGGGGCAGCCCCTGCGATCGGGCCAGATCGAAGAAGCGCCCAAAGCTGCTCCAGGGAAAGCCCCAGTTCTTGCGCCAGCGCACGGCCTTGCGGAACTCGGCCGCCGTCAATTTGCCCGCCAGAAAGCGGGCAGTCTGGGCGTTGTCCGCGGCGTGAAGCATCTCAACGGCCAGTACCACTTGCCGCTTGCGTTGTCGGACCAGTTCACGCAGGAATGACAAGGCAGCGCTCTGGGCTGTGCGAAGCGTGTGGTAGTCGCCGAAGTAAGCGATATTCGCGCGCATGAGCTGCTCAATCACCTCAGCGCGGCTGGCCACGCGCTCAAAGCCCTGCTTGAACTCGCTTTCGTACTGCCCGAGGTAGCGGGCAAAGCCTGCGTCCGGACGTTCGTAGCTGTCGTCGATGCGCTGCTGCAGCTCCGTCACCAGCCGCTTCTGAAGCGAGACGAGTTCGTCGCGTGGCTTCATGAAGCGGCTCCGCTGCAGCGCCCCTTTGAGGGCGGATCCGGGGACGGGTCGCTAAGCCCGGGGAAACAGGGACTTCTCGATGATGTCGCAGATCACGTGGCCCACGGCAATGTGGCACTCCTGGATGCGGGGCGTGTGGCTGCTGGGTACATGCAGCACGAGGTCGCAGACTTCATCGATGCGGGCCGTCTTCTGCCCGGCCCAACCCAGCGTCACACAGCCGCGCGCCCGCGCGACCTCCAGGGCGGCGATGACATTCTTGCTGTTCCCGCTGGTGGAGAGGCCCACCAGCACGTCGCCCTTCTGCAGCACGGCCTCGGCCTCGCGCTTGAAAATCTGCTCGTAGCCGTAGTCATTGGCGATAGCCGTGAGGCTGGCGACGCCCGCGGCCAGCACGAAGCTGGGCAGGGGCGGGCGGTCGTAGCCGTAGCGGCCTACGAGTTCGCCGACGATGTGGTGGCAGTCCGTGAAGCTGCCGCCATTACCGCACCAGTAAACCCGCTTTCCCTGACGGAAGGCGCTGACCATGACGGCGGCCATTTCAGCCATTACGCCGGCCTGGCGGGCCGCCAGTTCCTGCTTGATGGAGGCGCTTTCTGCGAGTTGACGGTTGAACTCGGTCTGGATGGCGTCGGCGTTCATCGTTTGTCCTGGATCTGGAACCTGAAGAGTCACTGGGCCCTTGCGCGGCGTGAGGAGCCGCGGTCGTTGGCCTTGGCGATGAGGTTGGTGGTGCTGACGCCCTGCACGAGCGGGGCAAACACGACGCGGCCGCCCCGGGACTCCACAAAGCGCGCCCCGGCCACGTCCTTGCCCTCCCAGTCCGCGCCTTTGACCAGCACGTCGGGCGCCACGGTGCGGATGAGGTGCTCGGGCGTGTCGTCGTCGAAAGTCGTGACGTAGGCGACGTCGGCAAGGGCCGCCAGCACCCGCGCCCTGGCTTCGACGTTGTTGAGGGGGCGCGAAGGACCCTTGAGGCGCCTCACACTTTCATCGCTGTTGACGGCTACAACCACGATGTCGCCCTGCCCGCGGCAGAAATTGAGGTAAGTGACATGGCCCTGGTGCAGCAGATCGAAGCAGCCGTTGGTGAAGACGATCTTTTCGCCGTGGGCGCGATGGCGTTCCAGGGCCTTGGCCAGCTCCCCATGGCCGACGACCTTGCCCACGTGGTCAAAGCCTTCGTGGGCGCTGACAATGGCGCGGCGCAACTCTTCGCGAGTGATGGCCACGGCGCCAAAGCGCGCGACCTTGAGGCTTGCGGCCTGGTTAGCCAGGCGCGCCGCCGTCAGGAAGTCCACCCCGGCCGCGACGCAGACGGCAAAGCAGGCTATGAACGTGTCGCCCGCGCCGGTCACGTCATAGACACTGCGCGCCTGGGCCGGAAAGTGCGTCAGTGCGCCCTTGCGCGGCACCACAGCCACGCCGTCGGCCGAGAGCGTGATCACCGCCGCCTCAAGACCAAGGCTGGCGGCCAGCTCGCGGCCCGCTTTCTCCACGCCCTCCATGGTGCGGCAATCGATTCCGGTGGCGGCTTCGGCCTCGCCGCGGTTGGGCGTGACGGCTGCCGCGCCGCGATACTTGCTGTAGTCGCGCCCCTTGGGGTCGACAATGACCCGGCAACCGGCCTCCCGGGCGAGCTTGATGAAGGCCTGGGCGGCTTCCTTGGTGAGGACGCCCTTGGCGTAGTCGGAGAGGACCACGGCCTTGGCGGACTTGATGGCGCGCTGGGCGTTCTTGAGAATGGTGGCCGCCGCGTGGCCGTCGAGGGGGGTGTTGTTTTCGCGGTCCACGCGCAGCATCTGCTGGTTCTGGCTGACCATGCGAGTTTTGAGCACGGTGGGGCGCCCTGCGATCTGCGCGGGCAGCAAAGTGAGGCCGGGCGTTTTGTCGGCGAGGCTGGTGAAGCGCTCGCCTGGCTCGTCCTTGCCCAGCGCGCCGACGAGGCTGGCCTTTCCTCCCATGGAAATCACGTTGGCTGCCACGTTGGCCGCCCCGCCCAGGCGGTCGTGCTCATGCTTAACGTGCAGAACGGGTATGGGGGCTTCGGGGCTGATGCGCTCGACACCGCCAATTACATAGTGGTCGAGAATCAAATCTCCGATGACGGCAACTTCGGGCCGGCCCAGGGAATCCACGGTGTCGATAAGGTCAGGGTAGGCGGCAGGTTTGCCCATGCGTTCAGGCCTTCTGGGAGGTTTCAGCTACGTTATACATCGCCGGCAGCTTGTCCGGCTGTTCCGTGGGGGCGTCGAATGGCGCAAAGCGCTCGCCGTCGAACTTGCACAGGGAGAACTCGCCGTTCTTGACGACGCAGACGACGGCTCCGTCGGAGCGCCAGTCACTCATGACCAGCAGGCGCCCCTTGCGCTCACCCGCCGCGTATTCGCGCACAAACGGTGTGTGCACATGTCCGCAGACCACGATTTCAGCGCCGCGGCGAATCAGGCGTTGCAGGGGCTCGGGCTGGATTCCGAACATCGAGGGGCTCTTGCGGGCCGTCTCGCCCGTGCTCTTGCGCCGGAAGAACTGCGCGATCTTGTGGCCGCCCCTCGCTCCAATCGTGTACTGCAACACCCACCAGGGCGCGCTCTGGAACCAGAGCCGGAACATCTGGTACTTGCGATCGCGCGAGCAGAATCGGTCGCCGTGCTCCAGGGCCACGCGCCGGCCGCCGAACTCGCCCTCGTAGACATTCTTGAAGGCCTTGTAGCCCACGCGGCGGGCGTCGGCCCGCATCAGGAAGTCGCGGTTGCCGCCCACGAAAATCGCACGCCTGGCGGACTTGGCCAGCCGCGCGAGCTGGTCAATCACGTGGCGGCCGTGGGGGTCTTCCAGTTGCGGAAATCCGATCCAGTATTCAGTGAGATCGCCCAGGCAGGCCACCTCCGGCGTACCCTCGACCCTGTCCACGAAGGCATCGAACAGGCGGTTGCGTTGTTCGCTTGCGGGCGAAAGATGGAGATCTGAGAACAGGACCGCGTCGAATTCCGGCATCGGGGGTATGATACAGCTTGTGGCGTTACGGGGCAGCCTCCTGTTTGCCCTGATTGCGCTCGCCTGTCGCCAGTGGCCCTCGGGCGCACTAACATGCCCGCCATGACTTCACGGCGCGCGGCGGTGCTCTCCATCGGCAACGAAGTGGTGCAGGGCTTCCTGCTCAACACCAATTCGCAATGGCTCGCCCGGGAGCTGGGCGAGCTGGGTTTTGACGTGCAGTATCACCTGTGCCTGCTCGATCGCGAGGACGACCTGGTGCGGCGGTTGAAGGCCGCCCTGGACGAAGGACTGTTCATTGTCGCCACGGGCGGCATCGGTCCTACCGAGGATGACCGCACTCGCCAGGCCGCGGCCCGCGCGCTAGGCCTCGAACTGGAACTCGATCATGAGGCCCTGCACGCGCTGCAAGAGCGCTATTCGCAACTGGGCCGGCCCTTTCCCCGGGGCAGCGAAATCCAGTGCATGGCGCCCAAGGGGGCATCGACCATCCGCAACGCCTTCGGCACCGCCAGCTGCTTTTACCTGCGCCGCGGCGAAGGGGGCCTTTGCGTGATGCCCGGCGTGCCGCGCGAGATGAAGGGTGTCTGGCGCGAGGAGATGCGCAAGCGCATCGTCGAGGACTTCGGTCTGTCAGTACGGTTCTACTCGCGGGAGCTGAAGTGTTTTGGCCTGCCGGAGAGCGAGATCGACCTGAAAGTGAAGCACCTGCTGCTCGATGGCAGCAAGAGCAGCGTGGAGGGGTCTATCCTTGTGGACGATGCGGTGATCCGCCTGCGCTGGCGCATGAGCGCCATTCGCGAAAGCGAAGCCTACGCCGCCATGCAGCCCTTTGTGGATCAGGCCAGAGCCCTGCTGGGCGATGTCGTTTTTGCCGAGGGCGACAGCACGCTCGAAGAAGCGACCGTGCGCCTGCTGATCGACAAGAAGCTGACCGTGGCCCTGGCCGAGAGCTGCACCGGCGGCATGATCGCCCACCTGCTCACGCAGGTGCCCGGTTCCAGCGAAACCCTGATCGAGAGCGCTGTTACCTACGCCAATGAGGCCAAGGAGCGACGCCTGGGCGTGAGGGCGGAGACGTTGGCGCGCCACGGAGCCGTGAGTGAAGCCTGCGTGCGGGAGATGGTGGAGGCTGTCGCGGCCCAGAGCGGGGCCTCGCTGGCCTTGAGCGTCAGTGGCATCGCCGGCCCGGGTGGCGGGTCTCCGGGAAAGCCTGTCGGCACAATCTGGATGGCCCTCAAAATGGGTGCAAAGACCGCGGCATGGCAGATGCGCATGCCCGGCGAGCGCGAACTGGTGAAATGGCGCACCGCTCGAGCGGCCCTCAACGCGCTGCGCCTCGCCGCGCTGCATGGCCGGCCGCCGGAGCGCCCCACCTTCCACGTCACAACCGTGGACGCCCGTTGATGCGGGAAGTCTGCGGTCAGAGGCCGGAAGGGATGTAGATTGTCTGGCCGTTGCCGCGGCTGAAACTGAAACCTGACGTTGGATTACTATCCTGCAATTCTTTCCTCTGGCACCACGACCATGCCCTCCGCCAAACGCATCGAACAGGCCACGCTTTCCTTCCTGCTTACCGGCATTGCGCCCCTGGACCGCAAGGATGCCATGCTGGCCATCTGTGCCGCGCTGACCGCGGACGGGCACGTTGAGCACTCGCGCCGGGTGTTCGACTTCCTGCTCAAGGAATCCGACCGCCCTGACCCCGAGCAGATGCGCGAGGCCATACTTCAGACGCACCTGTTTGCCGGTTACCCGCGGGCCCTCAACGCGCTGGCTTCTTTCAAAGAAGCATGCAAGGCCGCTTCAAACCCCCTGTCGGGTGAAATCAAGCTGCGCGACACGCCGCTGGAGGGCGACGACATGGCGCTGTTCCGACAGCGCGGCGGCAAGCTCTTTGCCATGCTCTACGCGAACCTCGCCCCGAAGATTGACCAGATCGCGCGCGATGCCAGCCCGGACCTGCGCGATTGGGCCGTGGCTGAAGGTTATGGGCGCGTGCTGGCCCGGGACATCCTCAAGCCCCGGCAGCGTTCTCTCTGTATTCTGGCCGCGCTGATGCCCCTGGATGTGCTGCCTCAACTCAAGGGGCACGTGCAGGGTGCCGTCAACCTGGGGCACTCGGCTGAGACCCTGTGGAAGCTCTACGAACTGATTCCCAAGTTCTTCGACCACATGCCCAAGAGTGCCAAGACCGCCTTTGAAGCTGTGCTGGGCAAGCAGAAGATCAGTGACGCCGACTTTGATCAGGAACAGAAGTACCGCTGGAGTTGACCTTCAACGCCGCGCCCCTGGCCCGGCAGGAATCGGCACATTAGCGTGACTGCAACTGCACCTTCCAGCGTGGACCCAGCCACCGGCAAGCTGACGCCTCAAGCCAGGCGCGGCGTGTTTGTGGTCTGGTTCGTGATTTTCCTCGACCTGCTGGGCTTTGGGATCATTCTGCCCAGCCTGGCCTATTACGTGGGCATATTCCACGTTCCCGGCTGGGCCACGGAGTTCGCCGCGGGCTTTGGTGTCACCGATCCGCAAGCCGTGTTCGTGGGCCTGATCCAGACGGTCTTCTCGCTCTGCCAGTTTGTTTTTGCCCCGCTGTGGGGCAGGCTCTCTGACCGCGTGGGGCGCAAGCCCGTGCTCATGGCCAGCATGGCGGGCTTTGCGCTGGCGTGGCTGATGTTCGCCTTTGCCCCTTCCCTGATTTTCCTCCTGCTGGCGCGCGCCCTGGCCGGCGTCTTTGCGGCCAACTTGAGCACGGCGCAGGCCTACATGGCGGATGTCTTTCCGCCGGAGCGCCGGGCCAAGGGCATGGGCCTGATCGGCATGGCCTTCGGAATGGGCTTTGTGCTGGGCCCGGCCATCGGAGCCGTGCTGGTCAGCGGGCCCGTGCTTGGGCTGTTCTTTGAGCCCGGCACACCCGGGTACGCCCGCGGACACCTGCTGGTGCCAGCCCTGTTTGCAGCGGCCCTGAGCCTCGCCGCCCTTGGCCTGGCCGCCTTGAAGCTCAGCGAGAGCCTGCCCGTGGAGGCGCGGGCCAACCCCCGCCAGCGCAAGGGCCAGGTGGCCGAGCTTCTTGAGGCTCTGCGCAAGCCGGCCATCGGGCCCATGCTGGTGGTTTACTTCGTGGCCACGGCCGGGTTTGCCAACCTCGAAGCCATGTTCAGCCAGTTCAACAAGGACCACCTGGGTTTGCCCCAGAGCACGAACATGTGGGTGTTCACCTGCATCGGGGTGACCATCGCTCTGGTGCAGGGGGGCCTGATCGGTCGGCTTACCAAGGCCCTGGGCAGCCCCAGACTGCTGCTGCTCGGGCAACTGGGCCTGGCTCTGGCCATGATCTGGTTCGGTTTTCAGATGGAGTGGTCGCTGGGCATCAACGCCACCCTGCTGGTCATTCTTGTTTCGGTGCTGATCGGGGCCTTCAGCGCTGTTTCCAATCCCAGTTTGCTGACGATTATCTCGACCCACGCCTCACGCTCCACCCAGGGCGGGACCATGGGCTTCACAGCCAGCAGCGCGACCCTGGGCCGTATCGTGGGTCCCCTCATGGGCGGAGTCATCTACGCCAAGTGGGGGCCCCAATGGCCCTTCGTGGCGGGCGCAGCCTTGATCTTTCTTGGCACCCTGGTGGTCTTGGCCCGCTGGCGGCAGGTGGCTTCGGTGCCCAATTCCGTCTCTGAGCATTGAGGAAGCCCAAGGAGCGCTCAGGGCAGGAACTCGCCCTGATCCGGCGAGTTGGGCACCGTGGCCAGCACACGGAATCCCTGGGCGTCAAAGCATTTGTTTCGGGCGATCGCGAATGTGCCGCTGATCGTCAGAGAGGCAGAGGCCGCGGAGTGTAAATTGATGTAGGTGCTGGCGCTGACCCTGAAGTCATGCACCTGAATGCCTGTTCCCAGCCAGATACCGCCTTCATTCTCCGAGCCGTTGTCTTCGCGGCTTCCGCTGGACAGGCTGGAGCCTGAAAGCTCAAGCGTGCCGCCCGTGGCTGAAAAGCTGGCCTCCTGGCTGACGCGAAGCCCCCGCTGGCCGGTCTGGTGGGCGACTAGCGTGCCGCCGGACATCGCGACCACGCCCGAGAGCCGGAACATGGCGCCTGAGGTGCAGTTACGAACGGTGCCGCCGGCGATCTCCAGCCTGGTGCCGCTGTGCCAGATGTCGTCGTCCACCTCAAGGCTGCCCCCGTACACCGTAATGGAAGCGCCGGAGAAATCCGCATCGCCGCCGGCGCGGAACATCCCGCTGCGCAGCACAAGCTCGCTGCCGTCGAGCCAGCTATCCTCCCAGCCGCTGTGGCCTCCGTTGCAGACTTCACAAGTGAACGTGCCACCGTCAATCTCGAGCCGGCCCGCCACCTGAAAGCCGTAGGCGTTGGAAATGGTGCAGCTGGCGCCGCGCTCGATCAGCAGCGTTGTGCCGGCTTCAACGACGACGCCAGCCTCGCCGATTTTGGCGTTGTGCCGGCGCGTCGTGGAAAGGGCCGCCCCTTCGGCCAGCCTTTTGACGCCGCCGGAGAAGCGGGTGCGATAGAAGGCGGTCTTGCCATATACGGTTTGGTTGCTGCCGGAGAACTCCACGGTGGCCTGCCCGGGTTCGAAGGTCCCCAGGTTTTCCCAGTTGCCGAGAACGCGGATCGTCCCGGCCTCGGCGCTGAGCCTGGCGCCGGCTTCAATCACGACGGAGCCAAGCTGGGATTCTGCGGGCAGCTGTAGTCGTTGGGCCCCTGCGCGCACGACCAGGTCCGCGCCTTCGGCGGGAAGGCCGCCCTCCCAATTGGCGGGATCGTCGTATTGAGCGCTCACCGTTCCCAGCCAGGCCGCCTTGGGCGACTTCGGGGGCTGGACCTTTGGCGGCGGAGTCTGCGCAGGCCTTGTATTCAAGGGTTCTGCCGTAATTACCTGGGCCTCGGGCAGGGGGGCCGGTTCAGATGGCAGGTTCGCCAGGCGCGGCTTGGACGGCACCGCAAACATGGAATCTGCGGCGGGCGGGGCGGGCGTGTTGCCGCGCGCGGGCTGTTGGGGGGCCAGATGCAGGGTGAGGGCTACGGTGCCCAAAGTCCAAAGGCCCAGAAACAGCAGGGCTGCGGCGTGCTTGAACCCGGGTTTGAACATGGTTGCTCCCGGACATAGTAACGAAGAGCGGTCCAATTGGTTCCCCGTCAGGTGCTACTACCCAAAGGTTCTCCCGCAGGTAGACTGAGGACTCATCCAGTCCAGTTCACGCGAAGCCTCGCGAAACCACCATGCCAACCGCAATGATGCCGTCGATCCAGAAGGTCGCGCCCGCCGTGGGCGCGATGGAGGTCCGGGAAACCCAGATTCCGAAGATCAAGCCCCACGAGGTCCTGATCAAGGTCCGTGCCAGCGCGATCTGTGGCAGCGACCTGCACCTCTGGCAATGGGACGAGTCCATCCGCGGCAAACTGATGAAGGCCAGCGACTCCTTCAAGCACGGGGTGATCTCGGGCCACGAATTCTGCGGCCATGTGGTCGAAGTCGGCAAGGACGTCAAAACCATCATGGATGACCCTTCCGTCAAACTGGCGGTGGGAGACTTTGTCAGCGCGGAAAGCCACGTGGTCTGCGGCAAGTGCTACCAGTGCCTGCACGGCGAGAAGCACGTCTGCGTGAACGACAAGATTATCGGCTTTGACCGTGATGGCTGCTTTGCACGCTACATCGCGCTGGACGCTTCCTGCGTCTGGAAGAACGACGCGGACCTGCCCTTTGAAATTGCAGCCATTCAGGAGCCCCTTGGCAACGCCATGCACGCGGCTGCGCACTTTCCGCTCAAGGACCAGCGTGTGGTGATTTACGGCCTGGGCCCCATCGGCATGTTCTGCGCGGTGATTGCGGTGATTCACGGGGCCAAGAAGATCATCGCCATTGAAGCAAGCCCCACGCGCATCGGCATCGCCAAGGAAATCGGAGTCTCGAACATTATCGAAACGAAGATCATTCCCATGGCTGATGAGAAGGCCCGTGCCGAGGAGCGCGCGCGCATCGTCAAGGCCGTGAAAGATGCGGCGGGGGAAGATGGCCCCGACGTAGCACTTGAAATGAGCGGTCACGCCGATGCCATGGTCAACGCCATCAAGTGTCTGCGGCGCGGGGGCAAGCTGATTGCCTTTGGCCTGCCCAAGATCCAGGCCTTCACGTTTGACAACTACTCGGGCGACGTGATTTTCAACGGCTTGACGGTGCAGGGCATCATCGGCCGCCGCATCTACGACACCTGGTACAAAGTGCGTGACCTGGTGCGGAACAAGAAGGCGCAGGAGTTGCTGAGGAAGGTCATCAGCGAGGTCGCACCCTACGAGGAGTACCCTCGGCTGTTTGAGAAAATGATGGCGGGCAAGGCCAGCAAGTGCGTGCTGGACTGGGGCAAGGCGTAAACTGATTCCTCAACGAAAGCGGGCCGCCAGAAGGCGGCCCGCTTTGCGTGAGCAGGAACTACTCCTTGGACTCAACCAGTTCCATTTCGTAGCTGACTTCCATGCCCCCGTAGTCAGCCTTGACGGTGACCTTGGCGATGTGGCCGGGCTTGTTCTTGATGAAGTAGAAGGTGTTCGTGCTCTTGCTGCCTTCTTCTTCCTTGGTCTGGGTGTAAACCTTGCACTCGAACTCGCCACCGGCGACCTTGATCTTCTCCTCGGTCACCTTGGTGTCCGCGGAAGTGAATTCGAGGCCCTCGAACATGGCGTCCCAGGTCTTCTCTTCTTCCGTGGCGTCGCCTTCGGGCTTGCCTTCGGCGTTCAGGTTGGTGGTCTTGGCCTTGTAACCCTTGTCGCTGACTTCCAGAATTTCCTGCACCATGTATGCGACGGTTTCGGTGCCGGCCGCCTTCGTCACCGACTTGTACTTGACGGTCTGGCCCTTCTTGATGCCCTTCTTGCAGTCTTCAACGGTCCAAGGCAGGTCGAGCTTCTTGACCTCTTCCTTCTTCGGCTCTTCCTTCTTGGGCTCGTCCTTGGCGCCCATCTGAGCCGCAACCTGGCCCGCTGAAACGGCGCCAAACAGCATCATGGTCGCCGCGAACATCCAAATCGCCTTACGCATTTAGTCTCCCGTGTCCTTGAAATTGGCCCTGCTTCTGGCGTCGCATCATAGCAGCGCCCCGGGACTTCGCGAGGCCCGGGGCGCTGCGCCTCACCTGGGTCAAGTGTCTAAACCATCTTGTGGCCACAACTTCCGCAGAACTTTGTGCCGGGCTGCAGCTCCGCTTTACATTCCGGGCACTGCACTTTGCTGCCGGCCTTGTAGCCGCACTCGCCGCAGAACTTCGCCTCGGCGTGCATCTGCGCGCCGCAACTGGGGCAGCGCTTTTCCACGACGAGGGCGTTGCCGCAGTGGGCACAGAAGCGCGAGTCCTTGCGGTTGACGCCCTGGCACTTGGGGCAGGCGACGTAGTCTTCGGGTTTGCGACCGCTCTGCTGGAGGTCCTGCTGCTGGGCGGCGTTGAGCTGCTGGAACATCATGCCTGGCATGGCCATGCCCATCATGACGCCGGCCATGTTGCCCGCGCCGCCGGGGTTCTTGGCGACGTCGCGCATGGCCTGGGCGGCCTGGTATTGCATGAACGTGCCCATGTTGCCAATGGCGCCCATCTCGGCGCGCTGGTCAATGGCCTTCTGGACACTCTCAGGCAGATTGAAGCTGTTGATGAAGAAATCGACGAGCCTGAGACCGAACTTGGCGAACTCGTTCTGCAGGTCAGGCTTCATGGCCTCGGCCAGTTCTTTGTAGTGGCCGGGCAGGTCGAGGATCGACTTCATGTTCATGCCCAGCCAGTCCGTCATGCGGCTGACAATCATGTCGCGCAGAAAGTCTTCAATCTCGTCCGTGCGGAAGCTGTCGTCCTGGCCCACGATGGAGTTGATGAACACCAGCGGCTCCACCACCTGAATGGTGTAGCGGCCAAATCCCCTCACGCGCACGATGCCGAAATCCTTGTCGCGCAGGGCGACAGGCTCTTTGGTGCCCCACTTGAGATCGGTGAAAACTTTTGTGCTGACGAAATAGACTTCCGTACGGATGGGCGACTTGAACCCCCAGGGCAGGGAAAGCAGCTTCGTGATTACAGGGATGTTCAGCGTGGTCACCGTGTGGCGACCGGGGCCAAAGACGTCGCAGGCCTTGCCGCCCACGCACATCACTGCAACCTGCGATTCACGCACGATGCACTGGCCGCCGAGCTTGAACTCGGCCGAGCCCTGCTCGGGAATGCGGTGTGAAATCTCGTCGCGACGTGTTTCCTGATACTCCAGAATCTCAAGGAAGAGGCCCATGCCGGTCTCCTGCGGTTTAGTTCAGACCCGTTCAGCAGCGGGAATCCTAGCATGGCACGTCAAGCCGTGAATTCCAAAGCCGCGCAGCCTTTGGAAGCCGGCCGGCGGAGGAGTGCATGCACTGCGTTTTCCTGCGTGACGCCCTGGAGTTCCGCGACTAACCCTTCAAAGCGGCCAGCGTCTTTCCCTCCGTTCGCGTTGAAGCCGTCCGGATTCAGGACATTGACAGACGTGCCTTCCCGTCCGAGGTCAGGCTCAAACTGGGCGAGGTCCCGTTTGCTGCCACGGCTCAGTGTGCAGAATTGGCCGCGTTTGCAGCCGCGCTTTGGCCTGCCTCCGGTTGAAGTGGCCGAGTTCCATGGGGGCCATGGAAGTTGCCGCGCGAAGCGCCACGCGCGGCTGAGGGCCTGGGTTCAATCAGCTTGAGGGTGTCGCCGAAATGATCTCGATGCGGTTGCCATCGGGGTCCAGGAAGGCCGCGGCCCAGGTGCCCGGCAGGACTTCGCGACGATCCTGAACAAACGTGATGCCGCGCCGGGCCAGCTCGCTGAAGGTGGCCTCGAAATCGTTGACGCAAAAGGCGATGGTGAAGCCGCTTCGGGCGCCGGGCCTGCCGCCGGCGGAAACCATGAACGGAACGCCGAAGAGATCGACCGTGAAATCGGACTCGCTGGCCTCGAGGAGGTCGAGTTCAAGGACATCGACGTAAAAGAGGTGGGCCTGCCGGAGGTCCGTGGTCTGGAGGCTGACGTGGGCGAGGCTTCCGAGCAAATGGCCGGTCTTGGGCTTGACTGAGTCGTTCACGGGTATTCTCCAAATAAAGCGTAGAACGCAAAATACATAAAAAATGCAGTCGTGCAAGTACCTCTGGCATTGGCAGGGCCGCAGGCCGTCCATGCCCGTTGAGAATACGGAGCTGGCAAGAAAGAGCCCCGGCAAGGAGCCGGGGCTGGGTTCGCTGCTGCCCATGCGATTTCAGGGACGTGGCACTAGTTGCCGCGCTGCTCTTCCGCCTCGGCGACACGGCGAATCGCCAGCATGAAGGCCGCCGTGCGGTAACTGCACTTCTCCTTGCGGGCCAGTTCATGAACGTCAAGGAAGGCGCGGCGCATCTTGATTTCCAGTTCCTTGTTCACCTTGTCTTCGTCCCAGTAGAAGCTGGTGAGGTTCTGGGTCCACTCGAAATAGCTGACGGTCACGCCACCGGCGTTGGCCAGAATGTCGGGGATGACGACAATGCCGCGTTCATGCAGGTCTTCGTCAGCGTCGGGCTGCGTGGGGTGATTGGCGCCTTCGACAACGAGCTTGGCCTTAATGTTGTTCGCGTTGCTCGAAGTGATGACATCGCCCAGGGCAGCGGGAATGAGGCAATCCACTTCCAGACCGAAGAGGTCCTGGTTGTTCATGGGCTCCGCCCCGGGGAAGCCGGCCACGGTGCGTTTTTCAGCGAAGAACTTCTCCAAAGCCGCAATGTCGAGCCCGGCCTTGTTATAGACGCCGCCCTTGACATCCGTGATGGCGACGACTTTGCCGCCGCGCTCGGACCAGAACTTGGCCGTGAAGCTGCCGACGTTGCCGTAGCCCTGCACGGCGCAGGTCTTGCCTTTGATGCTCTCGCCGATCGCACTGTAGTAGCTGTCGGCGATGGTCACGACGCCGCGGCCTGTGGCCGCGAGGCGGCCCTTGCTGCCGCCCAGGGAAAGGGGCTTGCCGGTGACGACGGCCGGGGCATAGCCGCGGCGGGAGGAATACTCGTCCATCATCCAGGACATGACCTTGCCGTCGGTGCCCATGTCGGGGGCGGGCACGTCGCGCTGGGGGCCAAGCACGATGGAGATGCGCGCTGTGAACTTGCGCGTGAGGCGTTCGAGCTCGATCTGGCTCATGTTCATGGGATCGCAGCTGACGCCGCCCTTGGCGCCGCCGAAGGGCACGTCAAGCAGTGCGGTCTTCCATGTCATGAGGCTGGCCAGGGCGCGGACCTCGTCGAGGTCGACTTCAGGGTGATAGCGGATGCCGCCCTTCCAGGGGCCGCGCGCGCCGTTGTGCTGAACGCGATAGCCCGCGTAGACGTGGATTTTGCCGCTGTCCATGCGCACCGGGACGGCCACCGTCACTTCGCGGAAAGGTGTCTTGAGGATACTGCGAAGCTGCGGGTCCATGTTCAGGCGATCCGCGGCGTTGTCGAAAAGCGCGTTGACCGCCTCATAGGCGTTGTGGCGAGGTCCGGTGGAAGTGAAGCGTCCAGTCGAGAATCGAGAAGGCATCGAGTCGTCCCGCGGGTCAGGAATGGGCGGAATCTAGAACTTGGGCAGGCGTCGTGCAAGGCGGCCAACGCCGCTGGACAAGCGCGAAAAGGCACAGCTTTGGGTCGAAAGCATCAGCTCTGGGCACCGGCCGGCTTGGGAGCGATGGCCGAAGAAGTTCCGGGCGGGAAATGGAAGTCCGCCAGGGTGTAGCTTCCGAGCACGCGCCCGATTTCTTCCTCGACCTTGTTGAAAACGCCCAGCATCAGGCAATCGTCAAGCAGGGCACATTCACTTTCGTTGGCAAAGCACTCAAAGACACGCATGGGACCATCGATTTCAACGATGATGTCCCGCATGGTGAGCTTCTTGGGGTCGGAGGCGAGAACGAAGCCGCCCGAAGGGCCCTTGAGGCTGCGCACGATTCCCTTCTTGGCCAGTTGCTGGAGTATCTTTGACAGGAAGGCCTTGGGAATCATCAGGCGCTCGGCGATTTCCGTAAGAGTCACGGGGCCGCTGGCGCGGCGCTCAGACAGAAAGATGAGCGCGCGCAAACCGTAGTCACTCTTTCGGCTGAAAATCACATCGCCTCGCGGGTCGGGACCGTCCGGTAACGATGGACCGGTCATTTTGGCTCTATTTAGTAGACTATTCGGCCTTTGCCTGTCAAGGACAGCCCGCGATGAAGACCCACACCGAGTACCTGTACTTTCATACGAAGAAGAAGCGTGAGTACATCCGCATCACAGATACGGTGGAGGAAATCGTGCGCCGCAGCGAGGTCCGCGAGGGAATGGTGCTTGTCAGCGCCATGCATATCACGGCAGGTGTTTACGTGAATGACGCCGAAAGCGGGCTCATCGACGACATTGACCACTGGCTGGAGTCGCTGACACCCTATGGGGCCTATCCCCGCGTGCAGTGGCCGCCGCCGGGCGAAACGGGCCCTGTTACGGCCATCAGCGCACCCTATCGTCACCACGAAACGGGCGAAGACAACGGCGATTCGCACCTCAAAAGCATGCTGGTGCACCACCAAGTCATCGTACCGATCACGGAGGGCCGCCTGGACCTCGGAACCTGGCAGCAGGTGTATTACGCCGAATTTGACGGCCAGCGCCGCAAGCGCATCGTGGTCAAGGTGATGGGCGCGTAACCCGACGGCCCTACTCGTCTTCTTCGACTTCGAACTCTTCTTCACCGGAAGTGGGGGTGCCTGCCGGTGCAGCCTTGGCTTTGGCCGCCGGGGTATCTTTCTTTGCGGCGGACTCGATCTCGCGCACGGCCGTTTCCCCTGCCAGCTGCGTCAGAAGTTCCCGGGCCTGCGCGTCCGTGGGGTCAAACTCAACGAGCACTCTGGCGTGCCAGGTGGCCGCGGGCTTGTCGGCTTCTGCCAGTTCCTGGGCGAGCCTCAGGCGAGCACGGCGGAACTGGGGATCCTCTTCCAGGGCGCGGGCCAGCAATGCCAAACCCGGTTTCTTCCGCTTGAGGGCGATGAGCAGCTCGGCCACGGTGATTACGAGCAGGTGGTCGTCGCGGTGAAGCGCCAGAGCCTGCCGGAACTGCCGCAAGGCAGCTTCCAGCTTTCCACTGAGCAGCGTGGCCGCCGCCAGATGGCGACGCGCCCAGAAACAGTCGGAGCTGACTTTCAGCGCAGCTTCGCAGTAGCCGCGCAATTCAGTTTCAGCCTTGGCGTCGATGGCGATCTCGGCCAGAACCCGCAGGGGAGTTAGCAGCGTTTTGTCGAGCTCATGTAGGCGTTGGGCCTGCTCAGCGGCCAGTCTCAGATTGCCGCCATTGAATACGCGCAAAAGTTCCAGCATGCCCCGCGCGGAATCCAGGGCGGGTTCCGGGGCCGGTGGCAGCAGGGCGGACTTGCCCTGCGGAACCATCAGCAGGCAGAGGGCGTCGTCATGCAGCCACGATTTGCGGAAGGCGGCGTAGCTGATTTCCACGGGCTCGATGTAATTGGGATCCTGGGCGATGATCAGTTCGCCCGCGTCGTCATAGCCGATGACGGCGAGCATGTGGCCGCTCAGTCCCTGGTATTCCGTCGTGACGACGGGAACTCCCTTGTCAACCATCTCCCGGATCAGATCGAGGGAGCCCTTGACGAGCCGGTAAGCGATGCCCTTTTGCTCCGACACGAAGTCCATCAAGTCGGGCCAGCGCGTGGAACCCTGGCGCAGGATGCGCGCCGCGACATCTTCCTGGGTGGCGGGCTGGCCGATGTAGCGCAGCACGTTGGCCAGAGTGTTGGGCGCGCAATAGGAGCGCTTTTGAAGCACGCGGGGAAAGTTTTCGAGGCGGCGCGTGCGCGCCCCTTTCTTGGGGGCGCCAAGTGCATTCACCCGCGCCTGAACTTCGGGCACGAGGCTTGAGCGCGGCCGGCGCTCCAGAAGCTGGCGGAAGCAGGCCAGAGCCTGCTCGGAGAATCCGGCGCGGTGCAGGGCGCGGCCTTGCAGGTAGAGCAGCTCATCGACGTTGTCGCCGTCGGGCGAGATCTCGGCTGCGTGTTTGAAGAAGGCGGCAGCCTCACGGTGTTTGTTGCGTGTGACGTGAACCTCGCCCATGAGCTGGTGCAGGGGCAGATGCTCGGCGGACTGCTCAATGGCGTAGGCCAGTACCTCCATGGCCGAATCGAGCTTGCCCTGAACGTACAGCACGCCGGCGAGGCGCTCAAAGGCATCCTCACAGGTGGCGTCAATCTGCAGTGCCTTGGCCAGCTGGACTTCCGCTTCCTTGAACGCGCCGATGCGAAGCAGACGGTAGCCCTCATCGGCCAGCAACTGCGCGCTGACCAGCCCGAACGCGGCTGCCTTTTCGATAGCGTCCTGCGCCGACTTGTTCAGCCCCATAGCGGCGTAGGCCACGCACAGGGCGCTGAGGGCGTGGGCGCGGTAAGGGACGAGGCCGTCGGCGTCATCGGCGACCCTGCGCAGGACCTCGACGCCGCGGTCAAACATGCCGCAATCCACCAACACCCTGCCCAACAGGAAGCGGGCCTCCACGTGGGTGTCTTCTTCACGCGCTGCGCGGCGCAGCAGGCCCGCCGCCTCGCGCTTGCGGTGGCGGCGCCAGGCGGCATGGCCCAGCACGGTCAGCCATTCGCTGTCAAAGGAGAGGTCAGGCCATTGTTCGCAGCCTCGCGTGAGGGTCTGTTCGGCGGCGGCGTAGGCATGGTTTGCAATGTGCTCGCGGGCACGCGCAAGGCAGACCTTGCGGCTCGAGAAAGACTGAGCAGTGACGTCGCCCGGTGCCATGCCGCGCTGACCCAAAGGGAACGACCGGAAGTTGAAGTTCGAATTGTAGGCATGAGGCATTCTGTTACGCAATCTTCAAGGGTGGCTATACCCAAATTGCCGCAGCCACATTCCCTTACCCTTGTCGGGGAAGCGTTCGTAGACTGGCAGGGGTTGGGGAGGCACCCATGCGTCTGGCTTCCATCTTTTTGATGATTCTCGCCATTTGCGCGGCGCCGGCGTGGGCATGTGATAAGTGCGGTGCCGACGGCAAGAAGCAGGAAGCCGCCCGCCAGAAGCAGGACCGCGCCCGCGACGGCCATTACCGCACCCCCAAGGCGGGCAAGAAGTACGAAGTGCGCGTCACGGACATGGAGTGCCCCAACTGCATCGAGCAAGTCACGAAGGCCATCATGGGCATTGACGGCGTCGTGGGCGTGGAAGGTCAAGACAAGAGCAAAACGCTTGTGGTCACCGTGCGCGAGGGCGACGACCTCAAGGAAGAAGACGTAAAGAAGGCTGTCGAACAGGCGGGCTACACCTGGGGCGGAATGAAGGTCAAAGAAGAGCCGGCCCAGAAACCCAACGATTGATCAGTCCCTGTGGGCTAGGCCCTGCAAGAAGCCGGGAAATCAGGCGGCCGTCAGGCCAGGCGCTGGGTCACCACGTTGCCGGGGCGCAATCCCAGAGCCGAAATTTCCTGCAACAGCTTGAGCAACCCGGCGTCTTCTCCGGTCATGATCTGGGTGCCGGCCTTCTGCCCGGCCAGGGTCTGGACTTCGCCCCCGAGCTTCTTGGCAAAGTAATTGGCCGCCGTGAACATGCGCTCCAGCACCTTCTTGGGCTGGGGCGAAGCGGCCGGCTTGAAAGTGAACTCGACGGTCGCGGAGCTGCCTGCGGCCCCGGGGGCCAGGCTCAGACCATGGGCCCGCACGCCAAAGATCGTCTGGCCGTTTACCACCCAGCCAAATCCGTCTCCTTGCCGCTTGAGGCCCAGGCATAGGGCGCAGTCGGTGATCCGGGCGGCGTCAAACTGGCCCGCCAGCTTCAGGCCGTAGGTCTTGCCCAGGCTGCCCTTGAGGCCCACCAGTTTCCTGGAGCGCGCCATGGCGGCTGAAGTCGCCTCGCCTCCGGGCTGCTTGGCCCGTTCCAGCTTTTTGGCAATGCGCGAGGCCACCATGTCAAACATGGGGAACTCATCTTCGGTCAATGCCGCGCCACTGGAGGGAACAAGCTCCATGGCAACGAGCATTTCACGGGTTTCGTTGTCGTTGGGGCCCAGTTCGCGGAAGGTGGCACCGGCGTCGTCGCGACCAAAGACGGCCATGTCGGAGAGCGCGGCAAAGAACTGCGTGCCCAGGATAGTACCCAGCTGCCGGGGCGCGGCACCCGGGGCCAAGTCAGCCAGCTTCACGGTGTAATAGGCGCCCTCGGCAAATGCCGTGTCGTCGGGCAGCGGGCGGATGGCCGGCAGCAGGTGAGAGGCATCCTCGCTGCCGCCTTCGTCGGCGAAGTCCGCGCCGTCGGGCTGCAGCTCAAAACCTTCGGGTTGTAGCGCGCCGGCCATAGGCTCTCCGTTTGTGCGGCGCAAAAATGCCGCAAGGCCGCCCCATCGTCAATAACTTCCGCTGCTCAGGAAAGCGCCGCGACGGACTTGTCGGCCTTGCGACGCGCCTCTTCGAGGGCAATTTCCTTCATCAGTGCGGCCACAAGTTTGTCGTTGGGCACGCGACACAGCAGCTTCTCGCCCTTGTACAGGTAACCTGCGTCCTTGGCGCCGACGATGCCGAAGTCGGCCTGGCCCGCTTCACCGGGACCATTGACGATGCAGCCCAGCACGCTGACGGTGATGTTGCCCTTGTAGCCCTTCATGGCCTCTTCTACGGCGCGGGCGAGCACTTCCACGCCGCCATCGACTTCGTCGCGGCCGCAGCTCGGGCAGCTCACGATGTCGACGTTTTTCTTGCGCAGGCGCAGGCTTGCCAGCAGGTCCAGCCCGATGCGGACTTCGTCTACGGGATTGCCCGTGATCGAAATGCGAATCGTGTCGCCAATGCCTTCGCTCAGCAGCGTGCCCAGGCCCACGCAGGACTTCACCGTGCTGGCCTCAAGCGTGCCGGCCTCAGTCACGCCCATATGCAGCGGAACGTCGGTCAGCCGGGCAAAGCGGCGGTTGGTGTAAATCGTGGTCAGCGGATCGCTCGACTTCAGGCTGACCTTGAAGTTTCTGAAGCCCCAACTCTCAAAGCGCTCGCACCACTCCACAGCCGTGTCCACCATCAGATCGGCCATTTCCAGTTCCATGTCCTTGTTGACCTGGAGGCCCTTGCGCGGCTCGATGGAACCCGCGTTGATGCCGATGCGGATGGCCCGGCCCATCTGGTGCGCACGGTCCACGATCTTCTGCATCAGGTCCAGCTTCACGTTGCCCGGGTTGAGGCGCACGCAATGCATGCCCGCGTCCAGGGCGTCCAGCGCCAGTCCGTGGGCGTAGTGAATGTCCGCAATCAGCGGGACGCGGCTTTGCCGCAGAATTTCCGGCAGGGCCTGGGCGGCTGCCTTGTCCGGCACGGCTACCCGCACGACATCCACGCCGACGTCCTGGGCCGCGTGAATCTGTCGCAGCGTGGCGGCCACGTCGTCGGTTTTCGTTTTGGTCATGGTCTGGACGGAGATCAGGTGATCGCCGCCGATAGGCAGGTGCCCGACCATGCAGGTGCGCGTCTTGCGTCGTTCAACTTTGAAGGCCACAGTTCGTCCTCGGCTTCGTCAATGCGCGGAGTATAGCTTTCAGGATGGCAGGGCGTCGGCCTCGGTCTGCTCAAACCAGAGGCGTAACCGGTCACAGACCACGTCGTCATCGCCTTCATCCGACAGCAGGCTGAGGCGAATCAGGTTTTCGGCGAACCGCAGGTCTGCCTCGCGGGCGACGCGAAACCAGGGCGGCAGCACCCCGCAACCCACTTCGTCGTCGCACAGCAGGTCCGTGGCCACGCTCAGGGCTTCGCCGGGCGAAACCAGCGCGGCCTCCAGCAGGGCCACTTTCAGCTTCTCGTCAAGGTCCGGTCCCAGCCCCAGCAGGTACAGGCTGCCGTCAGGACAGGGGCCAAGCACGGCGCCGTAGTCTTTCAACGAGTCCAGCGCGCCCTCCACCGAGAGCGGGGGCAGGGCCGGCACGTCGCTGAAGAACACCAGCAGCGGATCGCGGGTGGACTCCACCATGGCGCGGATCTGGGGACCGCTGACGCCGCCCGGCGAGCCCAGCAGCGAGACACCCAGCGCCGAAATCAGTTCGCGCAGGTCCTCGGCCAGAGCGGCCGTGAACTCGGACCCGGCACTCGCCGGTTGCCAGGGTGCTCGCTGCACAAGCAGCGCCTTGGCGCGGGGGCCGCGCCGGTCCTTCTTTTCACGTGGTTCGGGCATCCAGTTCTCGCGGGACAGTGTTCATCAGCCGTTGGGGCGCTCTTGAGGCAGCCAGGCATCCACACGCTTGCGCAGCAGCCTCAGCCATCCGGCCGGCACCGGTGCGGCAGCCTTCTCAAAGAGCGCGGCGGCATCGCTGCGGCGTGTAGGAAGCTGGCGCAGCGCTACCAAATAGTCAATGAAGGGGTCGGGTGCGGCGTCCGCGCACCACCAGGGGTCGTTCTTCTTGAGCCAGTCGGCCAGCACGCGTCGCAGGGTCTGTTCGTTGGGTTCACGGCTGAAGAACTCGGCCATGGCCACAAGGGCATCCGTGGAGGGAGAACGCTCCAGGCGCGCCAGGTCCTGTGTCAGAGTGCTCCATGAGCCGGCACGCTCTTCGGCGCTGCCCTGCTGGCGTTCTTCGGCGAGCAGCAGCAACTGGGCCCTCGCCCAGAGAGCGGACTCCGAGCTTCCATACTGGCGGCAGAGCGTGAGCCAGCGGGTGGCGCGGTCGCTGTCGGCGTTCATGCGGGCCAGCCAGCTCGCGCGTACCAGGCAGGGCAGCAGTGGCTCAAAGCGCGACTGAAAGGCCGTGGCGCCCTCGGCCATCAGCTGGGCCAGCTCCAGCATTTCGTTGGCCGGCGCAAAGGGGTCGTCGGCCGGAAGCTCGGGCCTGACCTCGAATTGAGCCCGGCGCAGTTCAAACAAGCGAGCAAGGGCCGGCCCGTACACCCGCCCATAGCCGCGGTACACCTCGGATTTAATCCAGCGCAGACCCGAAATGGCCTCGCTGCGCAAAGCCTCGCCTTCGTCGGGATTCAGCGTCGCCAGCTCCAAGCGCGCGTTGGCGGCCTCAAACTGGGCCTCGCACACGGCGTAGCCGTCGCGCAGATTGTTCTGAGCCACCCAGTCAAAGTAGCGCACGGCGCGCAGCAGCGCGCTGGCGCGGCTCTCGCCGGCTACGGCGGCCAGGCCCTGGCCGAAGCTGAGGGCCTGGAGGTGAATCTGGCTCGTGAGGTCCACGTGCGTTTCGGCGTTGTTGCGCGCCGCGGCCAGCTGGATCAGGGCGTTGTCGTCACGGCCCAGACGCGCCTCCACCAGCGCGGCCTTGAGGAAGACCCGTGCCCTGAGGCGCGCGTCCTGCGCCTGGCGCTTGGCCTCGGAATACTCGTTCAAGGCCGCTTCGAGCTGGCTGTCGTCGGCGGCCAGTGCCTCGATACAACGACCGAGCATGAAATGAAGCTGGGCGCGTTCGTTTCGCCGCGCGGGGTCGGCGGGGCCGGAGATGCGGGCCAGCAGGGGGCTGCGCGCGGAGGCGTAGTTGCCTTCAAGGAAGAGCACCGTTTCGCGGCTGGTTTCGCTGCCGCGGTGGCGCACGCTCACGCCGCGCACCAGCAGGCTCTTGGCGTCGGCGCTCATGGCAAAGCGGTCGTGGCCGGAGTGCAGCGTGGGATAGGCGTCGTCCAGTGTGGCCTGGGCCAGCATCAGGTCGCCGGCCAGGCTGCGCAGCTCAAATCGCAGGCTTTCACCGCTGCGCGCCACCCATGCACGCAGTTCCGTCGAAGGGCCAAAGGGCGAGCCACTGGTGGGAAGCACTCCAGCCACCAGGGGCCGGCCCATGCGGCGGATCTCAAAGCGGTTGGAGGCCTCGGCTCCGATCACGATGCGGTAGGCGGGCTCACCGCCGGCCTCGGATGCGCCAATCAGCAGGCTGACCTCGCCTTTGGCCTCGGTCGCGCTGAACTGGCACTCCAGCTCGAAGTCGCCCCAACAGATGGGCTCGCGATAGGCGAGCATGATCGGTGCTTCGCCCGAGCGCGCATAGAAGCGCTCGCTGCCCGCCGCTCGCTCCAACGTAGCGCCCTGCAGCTGCCACTTGTCGCTCAGGGCCTGCGCGGCATCGCCGGGCATGGCGCTTTCATCGCTGGGCCAGATCTTGGTGTCGTGAAGAAACTCGCCCGGCCGCGCCGTGTTGGCGTTGGGGTTCATGCTGGTGATGATGAGGCCGGCGCTGAGCGACGCGCTGACTGCAATCACCGCGGCCACGGCCGCATAACGGCGCACGCGATGCCACGCCTTGGACATCCAGGTGCGGGACCGGGCCGTCACCCAATCGCCGCGCAGGAAGCGCTCAAGGTCCTCGGCCATGGCCTTGGCGCTTTCGTAGCGCTTGGCCGGGTCATTCTGCATGGCCATTTCAACGATGGCGCGGAGGTCGGCAGGGATGCGTTCGTGCGCGTCCTTGGGCCAGGGGGGCGACTGCTGCGCGGCCACCTTGAGCATGACTTCGTAGGCGCTGCCGCCCTCCGCGGGGCGCTTGCCGGTCAACAGGGTGAACAGCGTTGCGCCCAGGGCGTAGATGTCGCTCCTCTTGCCGACACGATTGCGCTCGCCTCGCGCCTGCTCGGGCGACATGTAGGCCGGCGTGCCCATGCTGACGCCGGTCTGCGTCAGCTGGGCGGATTGTGTTACGTCCTGGGCCAGTCCGAAATCGGTAAGGACGGGCGTCTGGTCCTCTCGCACAATGACGTTGCCGGGCTTGATGTCACGGTGAACGATGCCCTTGGCGTGGGCTTCGGCTATGGCGCGGGCGATGGCCTCCATGATGCCGGCGGCGTCGTCGGGGCTCATGGGGCCGCGACGCAGCAGCGTTTCGCAGTCGTCGCCGTCGAGGTACTCCATCGAGAAGAACGGGTAGCCGGCGATTTCACCGGCCTCGAAGATGCGCACGATATTGGGGTGGCTGACGCGGGCCACGTTCTCGACTTCTCGGCGGAATCGCGACAGCGCGTCGTCGTCTGTCGCAAAACTGGGCGGCAGTATCTTGAGCGCCACGGGCCGCGAAAGGTCCATCTGCCAGGCGCGAAACACCCGTGCCTGGCCGCCGCGGGGCAGTTCGCGTTCGATGATGAATTTGCCAAGTTCCTGTCCGACCTTTGGCAGGGGTTTGATGGCGGGCTCTGCACCCTCGAAGCGATCAGATGACGCGGCTTGTGTCACAGCAATGCCATCTCCAGTCCCACCCAACCATCCTATGCACATCTGACGGCGCTTCAATCATAGTTCAGCGATGTCGCGGCGCGTTTTCACGCCGCGGGGTTTTCTTCAACCGCTGGACTTTTCGGGCGTTACAACAAGACGGTTCTTTCGGTACAGGCTCGTGCCCGTTTACGAATACAAAGCCCTCGACGCCAAGGGCAAGTCCGCCCAGGGCGTCGTCGATGCCGATACTCCGCGCGACGCGCGTGAGAAGCTGCGTTTCCAGAAGATTTACGTCACTGAAATCGTCGAGGTGCGCGGCACTGCTGCCAAGCGCGAGGTCGTGAAGGACGCCAGCGGCGAGAAGCGCGTCGTGGTATCCACGGCCCTGCCCAAGGTCATGCAGTACTGCGCCGTGCTGGCCTTTGCGGCGGCCGGCATTGAAGTCATCCAGTTGCTCATGGCCTGGTCGGCCAAAGATAGCGTAGCACTCGCGGGCCAGGCCGCAGCCGACGCCGCGCCGATTACAGGATTGACCCTGCTGGTCAAGGGTATCTCGGCGGCGGCCACGGGCATGTTTGGCTATGCCATCGCGCGCGGGCGCGCCTGGGCTTTGTGGGTCACAGCGTTGTTTGCCCTGATCAACTTTGCGCCCTCCTTTGGCAGCCTGTTGTCAGAGAACGACTACATCCAGGGCCTGTTCTCGCTGGTCTTCGGCGGGCTGGCCGCCCTCTGTGTGCTGGCCTGGGCGCAGTTCAAGGACATCGGCGCCAGCGAGGGCAGCGACAAGATCACGAACCTCAATGAGGTCAGCGCCGTGACGAGGCAACTCGCCACGTTGCTGCACTCGGGCATTCCGCTGGCGCAGGCGCTGAGCGCGGTGATTGAGCAGGCCGAGGCTCCGGGGCTGCAGAAGGTGCTGCGCCACCTGCGCGAGCAGGTGAGCCAGGGCGTCGATTTTGCGACCGCGCTCGAGACTTGCCCGGGCTACTTCAACACGCTCTACGTGAACATGGTGCGCGCCGGCCAGGCCTCGGGCCAGCTTGACGACGTACTGACGCGCGTCGCGGAGTATCTCTCGAACCAGAACCGCCTGCGCAACAAAGTGATTTCGGCCATGATGTACCCCGCGATCATGCTGACCGTCAGCGTGCTGGTGGTCATTGCGCTGATGACCTTTGTGGTCCCGAAGATCACCCAGATCCTGATTGAGCAGAAGATTCCCCTGCCGCTCCCGACCCAGATCCTGGTCACTGTCAGCGACTTCATGGCGACCTACTGGGAACTTTGCGTCAAGGTGCCCTTGATCGCCTACTTCTTCTTCCAGGGGGCCCTGCAGTCGGAAGCTTTCAGGCTCAAGTATGACCGGTTCACGCTCAGGCTGCCCCTGTTTGGCGACCTGCTGAAGAAGACGGCCGTGAGTCGCTTTTCCATCACGTTTGCCGTGCTGCTGCGCTCGGGACTGCCGGCCCTCGAGAGCCTGCGCATCGTGAAAAAGATCGTGGGCAACCGCGCCCTGCAGGATGTGATCCAGAAAATCCATGACTCGATTCTCGAGGGAACGGACATCTCCACGCCCATCAAGAAATCGGGCGTCTTTCCGCCCATGGTGGGTTACATGATTGCAGTGGGCGAGCAAACCGGCGAACTCGAGCAATTGCTGGAGCGGGTGGCTAACGCCTACAACGAAGAAGTGGACATCGCCATCTCGCGCATGACCGCCTTGATCGAGCCCCTGATGATCGTCTTCATGGCTGTGGTCGTGGGCGGCATTGTGGCGGCCGTCATCATTCCCATGCTGCAGATGTCCAGCCAGGGCGCGGCCGGCGGATAGGCCTGCCGCGGCTCGTAGATGGCAGGCTGGGACCCAGTGCGGCAAACCCGTTGTAATTGGAGCAGGGCGCTCGCTATATTCGACCGCAGCAGTCCGTAAACGCGAGAACACCGTGAGCGACCCGCACGCTGCCCCCAGCCTCGACATCCGCGCCGTGATGACCGGAGAGAAGCCCGCGCCGCGCGACGAGCGCAAGCTGAACTTCTGGGAGCGCATGTATCTGCCCGAGGTGGTCAAGGGGCTGATCAACACGCTCAAGCACATGTTCAAGCCCTCGGCCACCATCGACTACGTGGGCCCGGCTTCGCGTCCGGACCAGCGGCACATCGCGGCCGTCGGCTACCGTGGCGAGCATTACCTGAAGGTAGACGACAAGGGCAACGAGAAGTGCGTGGCCTGCTTCATGTGCAGCACGGCCTGCCCCGCCGAGTGCATCACGATTGTGGGCGAGGAAACGCCGGTCGAGCAGTTCGGCGCCCAGCGCTTCAAGCACCCCAAGGTGTTCGAAATCGACATGCTGAAGTGCATCTACTGCGGCATGTGCGTGGAAGCCTGCCCCAAAGACGCCATTGGCATGACCACGACGTTCAATCAGGTCAACACCAAGCGCAGCGCCTTTATCTACGACAAGAACCGCCTGCTGCTGAACAACGATGAGTTCATGAAGAGCCTGGGCCTTGAACGCAGCGGCAAGGACCCCAAGACCAACACCTACCCCCTCAGCCCCGATGGCTGCGGTCCGGACGTGACCCACGGCCTGGCGGATTTCCGCGTTGGTCAGCGTCAGCCGGGCGTCTAGCAGCCTGCAAGGAACTGCGGCGGCCAGCAACGGGCATGCGCCGGCGCTTGGCCGGATCAGAGTTCATCTACGATGGCGTCAATGACATCCAGGCCCAGGCGCACGAAGGCCTTGGAAAGCTCCGTGTGAAGGTCGCCGGTGCCATGCTTGATCTGCATGCGGATAACCTGACACACAAGCTTGACGGGTTCGGCGTGTTCGTGCCACTGGGCCTGAAAGGCGGCCCTGGCCCGGGTCTTGATGCCCATTTTGTCGCGGGCGTTCATGGCGGCTCCTGAATGAAATGGAAAGGGCCCGGCCTGCGCCGGGCCCCTGATTTGTAACGAGCAGTTATCAGCGCCCGCCGGCGTTGCCGGAACCGCTGGCAAAGCAGCGGAAGACATAGCCGTCGAGGGTGCCCAAGTAGAGGGCGCGGTCGTATTCCTGCATGCTGCCCTTGATGAAGGCGAAGTCCGCCATGTTGAAGATCCAGTCCGGGCGGACCAGCTTGCCGGTCTTGGTGTCCACGATCTTCATGGTGCGGGAAATGACCCGCCTTTCTTCTTCCTTCTTCACGATGCGGCCCTCGGCCTTGAGCTTGGACAGCTCGCGTGCGCCAAAAGCCTCTTCGCTCTCTTCATAGAGGATGTAGAGGTGGTCGCCGTTTTTCATCAAGACGCGCTGGCCGACGTCGGGCTCCGTCCAGATGGGGTCGGCAATCCAGGGCGTGCTGGGGTCGCCGTCCACGACGGTAATCACGGGGCGGTCGCCTGGGACGTCAATGAACTTGTACTGGTAGGCACAGAACAGGCCCGGGCGGGTATCTGCGCGCAAGCGCTTGCCCTTGCCATCGTCTGTGGGCACTTCCTTGTCATAGACTTCCAGCGTGCGAACGAACATCCAGCGGTCTTCGACGAAGATGTCGCCGTAGGGCAGGCCGGGCGTGGGCACGGTGAAGGCCACCTCGCCGGACTTCAGGAAGGCGAACATCTGGCCGCGGTCGCTGCCGCAGAAAACGATGTCCTCGTGGATCAGCGGCGGAGTGCGGCTGTTACGCTCGAGGTCAGGGCTGGCGCGATACTCGCCGGACTGGGCGTCCACCATGTACAGCAGGTTGTTGTTGTTGACAAACACCACCGACTCGCGGTCGCAGGCCGGCGGCAGGCTGATCTGCTCGAAGCGGCGGGCCTGGCTGGTGCCCGCGCCGGGGAATCCCCAGGTGTCAGAGCCTACGCCGTGGGCGTTGGAAGCGAGAGAGATGCCGCGCAGGCTGTTGGAGTTTGTGGCGGGTACGAACACGTGGCTGTCATTGGCCGCGGGGTGGGCGCTGGGGAAGATGTCGCCCTCATAGCGGCCCTTGGCCACCAGGCGGGAGAACTCGTCACGGGGGCCAGACTGCCGGTCAAAGGCCTGGTAGGTGCCGTCGGAGTCCATGAGGACGACGTAGTTGCGGGTGGCCAGCGGGTTGAAGGCCACGCGCTTGTCGATGGGCGTCTTCCAGTGCAGAGTGAAATTGATGGGGTCAATCGACCACATGTGGTGCGCTTTTTTGTCGTAGTCGATGACGAGGATTTCCGGCCGCACGTCGTCGTGAATCACGTGCAGCTCGCGGATCACCACCGGCGAGGCGCTGCGAACGCCTGCGAGGTCATAGGACTTCAGGCGAAGGGGCAGCTCCGCCAGTTGCGCCTGGTAATAGCTCAGGGTTTGCCGGCTGGTAGGGTCGGGTTGGACGCTGCTGCGGACCTTGGGCCGGGCCTGGGAGGCTCCGCAACCGGCCAAAGCGGCCAGGGCCAGCGCGGCCATACCGAAAACGCCCAAGCGGCCTGCCAGATTGAGGCGCGACGAAACGCGAGTTGTGCTCTTCACGAACATCTCCCCTTGGAAGGGTTTTAGGCAGAACGCGCCTTGGGGGGAGGCGTCAAGGCTCGGGGGCCTTGTAGTCCTGCAGGTTGATCTTGTGTTTTTGCTCGTAACTGCGGAGTTTTTCAATCCTTTTCAGGTCTTCTTCGATGCGGTTGACCAACTTGAAAATGTACGGCCGACCCTTGAGGCGGTTCCGCAGGTCCTCTTCCATCTTGTCCCACGAGCCGGAATAAAGCTCGTCCCGCAGGAGCAGCAGCATACGCTCTTCTTCAGAGAGCGTGGCATAGTACTTCTTGTGCTCGTCGTCGGCCATGCCGCCTCTTTAATGTTCGTGCAACGGATGGGCAACGAGGGGAGCTTCGCCACCCACGAATCGTCAAGTATAAATTGTAACTGACACTCTGCATAGAGGCCTGATCCAGGCCAAAACCCGTATCCCCTTGGGGGCCTCGGCGCTATCTTGACCCCTCCAAGGCCTATCATCTGTGACCATGACGCCCCATCAACCCAACGCAGTTCCTCCGCCCCTTGGCGCCGCGCCGCGCTTCTCGCCCGAGGCCATGGCGCAGCGTTCAGGGGGTGGCATTACCAAGTTCATCGGCATCGTGCTGCTCATTTTGGCGCTGCTCTGCGTCGTCAACGGCATTGCCAGCGTGGCCAGCGGTCTTATGGGCGGCGGTGTTCCGCCCATGAACGCCGGCAACGTGCCCCCGGAAGTCCAGAGGGAGATTGATCGCTACACCCAGGAGATGATAGATCGCGCCCTAGGCCGCTGGACTTTCTGGGCCAACGGCAGCCTTGAGCTTCTGCTGGCCTTGCTTTCCACACTGGCGGGTGTCGCCCTGTTGCGGGGCAAGGTGGCCGGCATCAAATGGACCCTGCTCCGTTGTGCCGTGGCGGTCTTCCTGTTCATTCCAGTCTACGGTTATGAAGGTTTCACGCAGATGAGCGAGATTGGCGGCCTGATGCGCGCCATCACCGCCCAGGTCCAGTCGGATATCGACCGTGCGGAAACACGTCGTGCCCCGCCGCCCACGCCCTCCAACGCGCCCGCGAACTCTTCTACGGCCGGTGAAACGTCCCAGCCTGTGCCGCCGCCGCGGCCCCGCTCTCGCCAGAGTGAGGAGTTGGGCCAGACGATGGAGAAGTTCATGCGCGGCGTGGGCTACGGCACCGTCGTGCTGTTCTCGTTCTTCATCGTGATCGTCAACGGCTTGATGGCTCTGCTCGTCTCGCGGCCCAAAGTTCGCGAGTATCTCGAGCACTCGCAGGAAGGCGGTGACGCCCTGCCCCACTTTGACGCGGCCATGGGTTTGCCCCTTGGGCCCGGGCCCGCTGTCGCTCCGGCGGGGCCCCCGCCGATGGGGCCCGGCGCTCCCACAGTGGCCATGGCGCCACCGGAAGCCTCGCGCTTCAAGCACCTGGGCTCCAGCACTCGAGAGTCCAACGACAAGCCTGACACTCAGAATTGAACGCGGGCCTTTGCGGCGGCGCGTTTGAGCCCCTCCAATAACTCGGCCGGCACCTTGAATCCTCCGCCGGGACCGCTGCCCAGGCTGACTTCGGGCTTGGTCACTCCCCCGTGAAAGTCGGCGCCGCCGGTCACCACCAAGCCCAACCTGTGCGCGATCTCGATGCACTGCCGTTGGAATTCAGACGAATGGTCGCTGTAGACGCACTCCACCCCCATCAGCCCCAGGTCCTTCAATTCGGCCAGATAGACCTCGAGGTCCTGCACGTTCTTGCGGTTGAGCCAGTAGGGATGCGCCATCACCGGCACCCCGCCGCACCGGCGCACGTGCTCGATGGCCTCGCGCGGCCCGAACGTCTCTTTCTCGAAGTAGCAGGGCCGGTCATCGCCGAGCCAGAGGTCAAAGGCCTCCTGGATGGACTTGACATAGCCGCGCTTGAGCAGCACGCGCGCGATGTGAGGCCGGCCGGTGACGGCCTCGCCCGCCTCGGCGCGGATTTCGCCGTAGGTCACGGCCATGCCGAACTCGCCCAGCTTGGCGACGATCTTCTGGTTGCGGGCGTGGCGATTGTGGGCGATCTCGTCGAGGCGGTCCGTGAACTGCCGGTTCTCGGGCTCGACGAAATAGGCCAGCAGGTGAAAAGTGCCCTGGCTGTAGGCCACGCTGATTTCGCAGCCGGGAATCACCTCGATGCCGAGCCGGGCCCCCTCGGTCATGGCCCGCCGCACGCCCTTCATAGTGTCGTGGTCGGTGAGGGCGATGGCCTTGAGCCCAAGCTTGGCGGCCCAGCGAACGAGGAACTCCGGCTCAAAGGCGCCGTCACTGCAGGTGGAGTGCATGTGCAGATCGATGCAGCCAGAGACATTCGCGGGGGGCCCGTCAAAGTCGCTGGGCAGCGGAAACCCGTCAGGACCCGGGGGCTTGGGCTTGACCTGAACTTCGCGATTACCTCTGCCGTTCATGCCGCAATCTTAGGAGGGTTGTCAGATTTATTGTAGCGGCGTGTGTTCACGGCCGCGCGCTCACTGGATGTCAACGTGAACGTTCACGTTGCTGACGTCCGATTCATCTTCCAGCTTGTCACGCACGGCCTCGCCGATGTCGTGACCCTGCTTGACGGTGAGGTTCTCGTCCACCACTACATGCACGAGCACCTGAAGCTTGGTGCCGATGTGCTGGGCGCGAAGATCGTGGGCCGCCTTGACCCCGGGCACCGAACGCGCGAGTTCTAGCAGCTTAGCCTGACGCTCCAGCGGGGGGGCTTCACCCATCAGCAGGCGGATGTTTTCGCTGGCCAGCTTGTATCCCGACCAGGCAATCCAGGCGACGGTTGGCAGGGCCAGCCAGGCATCCAGTTGCCCCCACCCCCGGGTGACGCCCACAAATCCCAGCAGGGCCACACTGTTGATCAGCACGTCGTTGCGCGCGTCAATGGTCAGGGCGCCGATGCTGGGTCCCGCGCCCCTGCGCATCATGCGCCAGCCAATCAGCGTAATCACGCCCTTGATGACCAGCTTTCCGCCAAACAGCGCGGCCAGACGCCAGTCCACTTCCGGCGTACTTCCCATCAAAAGGGCGGTAATGGCGCTGCGCGCGACTTCGATGGCCAGCACGCCGGCCACCACGGCCGTGACCAGGGCGCCCAAAGGCTCGGCACGGTGGTGGCCAAAGGGGTGGTTTTCGTCTCGGGGTCGTGCGGCTACGGTAATCGCCACCGTAAGTACTGTCGCGGTAAATACATCCAGAAAGCTGTCCGCAGCCTGGGCCAGCGCAAGCTGGCTGTCTGTTACCAGATAGGAGATGAACAACCCCACAACCAGGGCCGCGCTGAAGGCAAGCGAAGCAAGGCTGAGAAGGCGGTGTGCAGTGGTCGATTCCACGGCGGGAAGTTATCGCAAACCGCGGGCACTTGAAAGCCTTCCGCGGACAAGTGGCGGTCCGAGGGGGCCGCTCGTGAGGATTTGCAGGTCTGGGACGTTAGGATTGTGGGGAATATTCCACCTATGGACGGGCGGGTGCGCTGTTTCTGGCATGGGCAACAGAAGTTGGCCCGGATGCTGGCGAGCCTTTGCGCGTATTGCATACTTGTTGAAACAGGCGGGATCGAAGCGTGATCCCCAAGGGGAAGAGACATGCGAAGCTGGAAAATCACCGCGACATGGGCGGGAGCCCTGGCCCTGGTGGGCGCCATAACCGTGGCAGTCCACGCGGCACCCAAGAAGGATGACGCCAAGGAGAAGGAACTCGCGGAGTTCCGCAAGGGCTGGAACGACGCCAACTACCTCAAGAAGCGCGACGCCATCTCGCTCTTGCCCACGGGCTATGAGCTGGGCGTGCCCTCGACTATCGAGGTCATGAAGAGTGAGGAGTGGCTCTTCCGCGCCATGGCAATTCAGGAGAAGATTCTCAACGAAACCGATGCGGGCACCCTCGATGCGCTGGCAGCCTTTGCCCTGGAGACGCCCAAGAGCATCCCCGACAAGAAGATCGCGGGCGGGGTTCAGGAAAACGTCCTCTTTGCCCTGCTTCAGAACAAAAACTGGGCGACCTCCGAGAACTGGGCGCGCGCACTTCAGATGGCGCGCGACGGCTCCAAGAAGGCCCAGCCCATGAAGGTCCGCATCCGGGCGGTGCGTGAAGCCGGCCGCTGGCGCGACGACCAGCCCCAGGCCAAGGCCAACGTGGCGGCCCTGATTGAAATCCTGCGCGACCTTGACGCTCTCAAGAAGCCGACGAAGGACGAACTCCTGCTCAAGTGGCATGTCGGCGACGCGCTTGAAAGCCTGACCGGCGAAGAGCACGGCGATGAAATCAAGGCCTGGGACATCTGGTGGGGCAACAACAAGGACCGCGATCTCACCCCGCGTCGCGCCACCAAGCTGGCCAAGGAGACTGTGGAAGACGTTGACATCGAGGGCCACTCTTTCGTGCGCAAGAAGCCGCGCCAGGTGGAGAACTTCGAAGTGCTCTTCCTGTCCGACTTTGGCCGCTCTTCCCAGTACTGGGAGCCCTATGCGTTCGAACTGAACAAGATGTTCTCCTGCACCTTTGTGGACCTGCCCGATGCGAGCAAGGTCAAGGGGCTCAAGCGGCCGCAGGACCGCAACGGCAACGAAGTGTCAAACCAGTATTTCTACCCGCTTCCTCAGCTTGTGGATGCCTTTGACGCCCGCCGTGAGGCGTCTGGCCAGCGTAAAGTCGGCCTCGTGGCCCATGCGGTCAATGCCTGGGTCGCCATGGAGTACGCGCGCCGCAAGCCCGACAGCCTGGCCTTCATTGTGATCATCTCGACCTGGGCCGGCTCTGGCGAAGGCAAGTCATTCCGCAAGGCCATTGAGCAGATGCGCGGCAACAAGAACAGCGTCATCCGTTACTTTGGTGAGGCGCACCTGAACTCGCCGCCCGGCAGCCGTGAAGGAACGGGCTCCATGGACGAGCAGCAGAACCTGTTTGCCCGGATTGGTGGTGAGAAGTACATGGCGGCCGATCCCTACTCCGTGGATATGCTGCTCTACGGTTTGGATCAGGGCTACCATGCCCGTCAGGGTCAGGGGCAGATTGCGCTGGCACCCAGTGACTTCGACTTCAAGTTTGACTCGCGCCTCGGGGCTCTGAAGGTGCCCGCCCTGATTATCTGGGGCGCCCAGGACTGGATGTTCGTGAAGGAAGACCAGAAGGTCATCTCCCAGGCCTTTGCCAAGCCTACCGTCTCAATCTACGAGAACGCGGCCCGCACCCCCTGGGCGGAGGATCCCCTTCGTTTCTTTGACGAAATCCGCGCCCTCATTGATGCCAGCGGCATCGCCAAGGAAGACAACAAAAAGAAGAAGTAGCGGAAGGAAAGCCTGCTCCCGGGCGAGGCTTGGCCTCGCCCGGTTTCATTAGGCTCACTTGGCGACGGGGCACTCCCAGCCGTCGTAGCTACCGTGCACCTCGGCCGCCAGGCGATCCAGTTGGGCTGTGGCCGCGTCTATGCTGGCTGGGTCCACGGGCTGCTGACGCCATAGGATCAGGCCAAAGGGCTGCTCGATGTCCTCTTCGTCCTCGGCGTTGAGTTCGCGCCGCACGGCAAAGCCCAGTTCGGCCGCCTTGCGCCTGAATTCGTGCCGGGCCTCCGTGCTGCCGAAGTATATGAAGTGGTCCACGGGGCGCGGCTTCGCGAGTTCGTCGCCTTGTTCCATGAGCGCGGCGAGCACCTTGTGGTTGCGCATGCTGCGCAGGACTTCGGGGGTGGGGTACATCACTTGGAGGTACTGCTCCCACTTCGGGTCTTGGGCGCTGCCCGCTTCGAGTTTGTATTCCGGGTGACGCTGCTCGACCTCCCGCGCTGCCTGCAAAACGCCCTGCGAGCCCGAGGCGTAGAAGTAGAACTCGCGCAGGCCGCTGTGCGTGATGCGGCCGACATAGACGGCATCCATGCGCGCCCGGAGAGTTTCTTCGAGGTCGTCCTCGAGGCGGTCGGCGTGGTCGGACTGCCCGTCCGTGAGCCCGTTCTCGTCGGGGTCGATGAGGGGCGTGGCGATGCGCAGGGACACGCGTCGCTCAACGTCTGGCGCCTGGCCCGCCAGGGCGAGATTCAAAAACACCCCCGCCGTTTCACCGTCGAGGTCGCAGATGTAGTAGTCCCAATCTTCCATCGTCAGTGTTCTCGGGTCCGGGCGATTGAACAGTTTGGTTGGCGAGCTTGGGCCACTACGCAAATCTGACCGAATACACCGGCGGAAAGTTGTAGCCCAGGGAAATCCAGTCCTTGCCGCGGTTTGCGCTGAAGTAAACGTTGCCCGTCGTGCTGCCAAAGGCCAGGGCGTCGCCTTTGATGTCCAGCGCGTGGCGGTAGACCACGTCAAAGGCGTTCTCCTGAGGCAGTCCTTTGCGCAGCTCTTCCCAGGTCTTGCCGCCGTCCTGTGTATGTGCCACGCACAATGCGCCTCCCACGGCCATGCGCTTGTCGTCGGCGATGCCGGGCACCACCCAGGCCGTCTTGCCGTCGTTTTCATCGGCCGCCACGGGAAAGCCAAAGTGCGCCGTTCGGCCTTCCTTGCTCACCATCTTCCAGCTCTGCGCCCCGTCCGCTGAATAGAAAATGCCGCAGTGGTTCTGCATCCACACGTGGTCAGGGGCATTCTTCGAGAGCATCACATAGTGGGGGTCGTGGCCCCACTCCACATCGGGCTTGGGCAGAAACGTCGCCAGCAGGCCCTTGTTGCGCCCCTGCCACGTCTTGCCGTCGTCGCTGGTCTCCAGCACGCCCGCGCAGGATAGCGCCACAAACCAGCGCCGCGAATTGCGCGGGTCGAAGAAGATCGAGTGTACGCCCGGCGTGTGCTCGCCGTTCACCCCCGCTCCGCCGCCAAACCAGAAGGTCTTGGCGCCCAGGCACTCCCCCTGGCTCAGGTCGCCGCCCCGCGACGAGTGATTCCACAGCGGCATGTTCAGCTCAAACGTGTCGCCATTGTCGTTGCTGACGAATACTCCCCCCGGCATCGTTCCCGCGCAAATGCGGCCGGGCTGGTCGGAGGCCCCAAAGCCCAGATACCAGATCTTCTTCAGCGAGGCCTTGACCAGCTTGGGCCTCAGCGGCTTGGCGCTGGCCATGGCCGCTTCCACCCCCGCCGCGCTTCCGTCGTCGTTCAAGTAGCCGTCAATGTAGCACGTCCCTTCGGGGTACTTGATTTGGGGTGCGTCCTCCCACTTCTCTCCGTCTGCTGAGCGCGAGAGCTTGGGGCCCCAGTGCCCGTGTTCCAGAGCCGCCCACCAGGTGCCGGTTCGTTCATCGCGCGCGGCATAGGAAACAGCCACGCCCCCGTGCGCGAGCTTGCCCGCCTTCCAGCCGGTGCGGCCCCGCTCAAGGATGATTGTGCCCTTGCGCGTGCCGAGGATGATGCGCGAAGGGCCGCTGCCGGGGGATTTGGAACGGGAGGGTTTCCTCTGGGGTTTGCGCTGTGGCATGGGGGTCCTTTCGGGGTCAGCCGCCCGAGAGCGCCTGCATGACGTACAGGCGCGCTTCGGGTTGTATGGAGTCAGAGAGCCCTTCGCGGTCCACGACCAGCTCTTCCTCAATGAAGATGTTGACGTGCTGGCGAAGTTTTCCCTGCTCGTCGACCAGGTAGAACGCGAGCCCCGGAAACTGCCGCTCGAGTTCAGCCACGGCCTGCGCCACCGTGGCGGCCTTCACGCGGATCTCCCGGCCTTCAAGGGCGGGGAAAAAGCGGTACAGATGCCTGGCAAAAGCGACCCTGGCCATAGGCGCGGCAGTTTTGCAGGCCGCAGGCACGGATACAAGCGCGGACCGGGCATTAGTCAAGCCGTTGCTTGCCTTATTGGGTGTCGCGCCTAAACTGGCGCCATGAAGCCCGACGAATCCGCTCGCGCGCGCGACAAGGTGCTCTTCTACCTCAAGACCAAGGGCCCTCAGACTGCCGCACAGCTGGCGCGGCGACTGTCTGTCACGCCCATGGCGGTGCGCCAGCACCTTTACACGCTGGAGCAGGAATCGCTCGTTGATTACCACGACGAGCGCCGCAAGGTGGGCCGTCCCGCACGCATCTGGCGGCTGACAGCGCGGGCCGGAACCCTGTTCCCGGACAGCCACGGCGAACTCGCTGTAGGCATCATCGACGCCGTGCGGCAGGCCTTTGGAGACAAGGGGCTCGCGAAACTGGTGAGCGAGCGCACTCGCGCGCAGATCCAGCGCTACCGGGCCGTGGCAAGCGAAGGTCCCCTGGAGCGCAAAGTGGCGGCCCTGTGCGCCCAGCGCAAGGCCGAGGGTTACATGGCCGAGTGGAGCCGGGACGAAGACGGCACGCTCTGGCTCGTGGAGAACAACTGCCCAATCTGCGCCGCCGCTTCGAGCTGCGAGAACCTGTGCGAGGGCGAGATCGAGGTGTTCCGCCAGTTGTTGGGCGAAGGCGTGGAGGTGGAGCGCACGGAGCACATCGTGAAAGGAGCGCGGCGCTGCGCCTACCGGATCATCCAGGTTCAGCGCTCACCCGCTTGACGGCAACGCGGTTGGATTACACCATTGCGCCCCGCTTGGCCGGGACAGAGGCCAGGCATCGGCCTAGGGCCGCCTTAGCTCAGCGGTAGAGCAATGCTTTCGTAAAGCATAGGTCGTCGGTTCAAATCCGACAGGCGGCTCCAGCCTTAAACCCAAGTGCCAAGCGGCTTTACGGTCGCTTGGCACTTTCTATTGAGGCCTGAAAACATTTTGCGCGCCCCCCAAAACGCCCCCTGCCTTTCGTTCGAGTGAGTACCCGCCCTGTCGCGGCGCTCCAACGCCGCGTGTCACGAGGGCAGTCAATGGGCCTGACCGAGACCGTGTTACCGTCCCAAATCCTACAGAAGGGATCTCCACTACGGGCGACCCGCTCGTCGTCGGATGGCATTACCCAGAGAGACCCAACGGACAAACGGAGTCGGTCGATTGGTTTTGCCAGGCAAGGCAACCTCTGTAGCCGCGCGCCTGCGAAACCCGATCCGCCTGCTTTGCGGCCACCTCCAGAAATTCGAGATTTCCAGCACCTGTTCTTGACGTTCACGACATCTACTTGTGAGGCCGCACCCTGCGGCCCGATCCTCGTTGTACAGGCCATATAACAAGATATATTACCTATACTTGATTATCTAGATTAATAAAATGATTCAATAGTAACTTGTGCTACTTTTTCGTTGAAGTCATCCGCATTGGGACGTAGTTTTTCGAAGTTTCGTTATCCACAAGATTGGAATGCGCCCGCACTCTGCACGCGGCGAGCAGAAAGTGGGCAACCAAGTCCAGAAAGGAAACCAAACCATGTCTTTGACCAACGTTTCGTTTCTCCTGCAGAAACTCAAGCAATCCTGGCTGATCGAGAATTTCCCGTACAAGCTCCAGATACCTCGCGCTTGGGCGTGGAAACCCATCGAGGGCACTCAAGTTTCTTTCGCGCGCACAAACCAGATGGACGCGGCCAGTCTCGCCGACGTGAACACCGGCGCATGCGACACGGAAAGTCCCGATCGGACGAATCAGCCCGACAGCGAGGCCATTTTTGAGTTGGTTTCGTTGATGACGCGCTACCAGATTTGCATGGCGGACCTTGACCGCGTACGCTACCCCGAACTTCTCAAGGAAATCGAGTTCGAACTGGCGAAGACCCGGCTGCTCTATCGATACTTCCAGCGTGTCGGTGAAAACACCGGCGCGACCAACCTCTTCCCAGGCCTCCGCAACATGGTGGGCACTGGTCAGACCATTGCGATGGGCGGCGCAGCTTTGACCTTCGCGGCCATGGACCAAGCGTACAACCTGATCAAATCGAATCAGGGCAGACCTAACGCGATCATGAGCAACAGCCGCGCGCAACGCACTTTTGCGAATCTTTACTTCGGCGCGGGCGCAGGCGAACCGCCAATGATCGCGGACACTTGGTTTGACCCGATCCGCGGTCAGGTCACAGCGGGAATCACCTCGTTCAAGGGGACGCCGTGGTACATCAACGACCTCATTGACGACTTGCCAAGCAGCCAGGGCATCATCTACTTCATGGTGCTGGGTGACGACGAAGGCCCCGGCCATGAGCGCGGCATCGTTGGCCTAGTCCCCACCGACCTCGCGAGCACATGGTTCGTCAAGCGCGAAGCCAATGGCGTCATCGGCACGCAGACCATTACCGTGCCGGATCCCGGCAACCCGATCACGGTGCAACTCCCGACGCTGCCCACTCAGGACACTTGGGTTTCGTGGCCGACGGGCATTGCAATGGGTTCCCAAGGCTCACTGAGTATCCTCAGCGGCTTCGCCCTCGTCGCCAACCTCCCCGTAACCTAAACTGGAGCAAGCCATGAATACCGGTGAACCTTGTCCCGGCTGTGCTGAAACATCTCTCGCGCGGAAAGCGCGCAATCTCAAGGATAGCGTGAACATCACAAGGCTTGAAGATGGAAGCATGGCATCCGTACCCGTTAGCATGACTTCCAGTGAAGTGTTAGCCAATTTGTCCCCAACCGCAATGAATGGCGAATCAGGCGCGATTGAAAACCCCGAGCCTGTACCCGAGGCCGTGCAACGCGATCGCCAGACAATACCCTTCAGACCACGCACCGATTATCCGACGCAGCACCGCACAACCCCGCTAACAATGCCGGGAATGATGCCGGCCCCGCTGCGTCAGATGTTGCTCCCGAACGTTTCCATACACTACGTGCTCGGACCGCGCGGGCCGATGCTCGTCGAAATGCCGCCAGCGGTCGAGATCAAAGATGGTGACGAACCGGATTGGCCGGAACCAGGCATCCTCGGTGGCTCGCTTAAAGACGGTTCGGGAGGACGACGACGGTTCATTCTCGTAGATCCGGACGGCGGCAGATCCTCAGAGGACACCAACGATCCATACACTTCAGAAGATGAAAAAAAACAACCGAACGAGAAGCGCAAGGCAGTCTTGAAGCGCAAAGCCGCGAAGGGAACCAATTGCGCTTACGTTGACGCGCTTGTTCTCCACTACGGCATCAAGGCCTGCAAAGCCTATGAGGAGAAAAAAGACGAGGATGAGCGCGTTGTGGACAGGGTCTGCAAGGATGAAGTTGCCATCAAGGACGGCGCAATCCGATACAAGGACGACGACATGGGCGATGTCGTGATGCCTTGCACTTGGTTTATCGTTCCACCCGCTAGTTCGAATGACAAGGACCCTTGGACTGGAAATGGCTTCGTCGATGGGGGATCGATTCCCTTGGATGAACCCGACAAATGGCTCAAGCGGCTCAAGGACGCCGGAATCGAGGACGAGATCAAGTTCATAGAGTTGACCATCCAAGTGGAGTGGTACATTTTCCTCTATTGCGACGGAGCGTACGTGGGCGTTGTCGGCTACATGAGCGGAGAGATCCATATCAAGATGTGGCTCAACAAAGACACCGGCAATTGGGACGGAGGTGGTGTTCAAGGAATTGGAGTTTCTGGACTTGACAACTGGAAGTGGCATCCGGCGAAGCCGGGTGAGCCTCCAGGGGGCAAAGGCTGGCACAAGTTCAAGAGCGACGACTTGCCGCAATGGATCAAAGACCTCAAGAAGAAGGACCTTCAGAAGGGCAACGAGGCAGAAAAAGCTTGGAAGAAAAAGTACAAAGATAAAGGTCCGGCCGATCCAAAACCAACAGCAAAGGGACCAGGCACAGGTTAGTGAATGGACTCATCGCCAGCGAAAACTTTGAGGCGCATTATCGTTGCCCTGGCACTGGCCGCGGCTGTGATGGTTGTATTGTTCTTGATTTGGCCTTCAAGCCTGCTGGTTCGCCGAACTGATGACAATACCCCTACTACGAACCGAGTCGTGCGTTCAGCCAAGAACCCGGTTGGAAATATCGCTGACGGCTCAAACGAGAAGTCCTCTCCTCCGGCCAATTACCGCTCCTACCCGGACCCCGCTAATCCAGCCCAAACTGATTGGCGGGGCACAGTTTTCATTACGTGGGAGGCGGCGGTTTACGGGCTGGAACAAGACCCGTTCTTGAAGCTGTCAGCGGGCGCGATCGTCGGTACGGGCGAATTTAATATCGAGAACTGTCGTAACCCGGGAACACTCACGATCCATAATGTCGCATTGCCATTCGAATTCCAGTCAATTGAGGTCGTCGTCCAATTTTCTTACGTTTCACGCCCTTCTCTCAAGCCCTGGTACTATCGCTTCCGCGTTCCAATAAATAGATCGGCCAACACTGCGGAAGCCCACATTCTTTTCCCTTCGGCCCAGGTGCACTTTGACCTATCTGTGCCTGAATCTAACGGGACGGTTGCCTCAATCTTTGTTTCCTCCGAGCAATTTTTCATAGGCGCCATCAGGACCGGTGTTCTTTACGCGCCGCCAAGCGACGATGCCACATCGATCTATGCCGAAGTCCAAGACCCATCCCGTCCATGGATAGAATATGATGTCAGGCCAAGTAAGGCCGGTGGTGACGACTATTGCTACGAGCTTGAATCGCTAACGCAGAACCAGCTCACGAACGCAGCCTTCGTGGCGTCGAGTCGAGACATTTGCGCACATTTAGAAATAAAGGGGATCGACTTCCGAAGTCTTCCGCTTGGAGTGAGCGCAGCGCTGATCCGTGAGCGCGAAGACACCCAGAAGCCCGGCTTACGTGTTCTTGAGTGGAGCGTTGGCGGACAGGGTGTGCCCGCAAATAGGGTAGCAGCTCGGGCGCTGGTTCTCCGGCGGCATGAGCTACCACAGCTTTCGGCGTATCTGGATGACGCAGGGCGTTTCCTCTTTCGAGTTCCTAATCCCGATGACCTGCCGAGCAATTCAGGCAGTCCGGAGAGGCTGCGCCAAACGTTGCTGGTCGTTTGGTCAGACGGCCGATCAATGGTGTTACCCCCGCCAGCGCGTGAACTAAGGAACGGCGAGGTGGTGGTACTGGAGGCCCCCACGTCCATACCGGTATCCCCTACGGTTGTCATTTCAGGTCCACCGAATTGGGACCCCAATAGCGCCTGCCTCATCGTCGGGGTCTCCATTCCCGGTGAACGGGCAGAGACACTCCGCATTCCAAGCGATCGTTATTATTGGGTCGATGCGTTCAAAGTCGAGGGTAGCGGCAAAGTACTTCTCTCTGGGTTGCCCGCTAACGCGCTTTGGTGGCCCCTTGGCGTCTGCAAATCAGATTGGTTTGACGGGGCAACTCACGCGCTCAACACGCTTTCCAATGAAGGCGGATTAGTCCTATCGATCCAGTCTCGGAATGACATTATCAGGGCATACACGAACCGCCGGCGGGAGAATTGTCCGGACCAAAGGTTCAGCACCAACCTTTTTGGATTCCTACATCCGATGCCTCCCGACGCCTTTGATTCGACCGTGTCTTTCTCATTGATTCTTGAGACGTCCAAGTGAGAGCCCGCTTAGGAGAAGACCAATTCCAAAGCCACGACACCGTCTGCGGCGACCAGGGGCCGCGCGCCAGCGCTCTCCGTACGTTGAGCACGCTAACGCCGTCGAAGGTCTCCGTCGCCGCGATAAAGAGCGGATGGGCCATAGACGCGCCACCGCGAGACCAACGCGTCAGCCACGTCGGCATGATCATTCCTCTTCGTCCGGCGCGGCCACGGGTAGCGTTTGAGTTGGGCCGGCGATTGTGAACTGTGGCGCGGCAGCGCAGGCTTGGTAGTTGGTGTCCAGTTCCGGCCCCATGAGAACCAAGGCGGTCAGGCGGCGGATCATGTTGGTTACTTCGCGGGCTTCTTCGGGTTTGAGGTTGCGGCCCAGCACGTCTTTCTCCCGGTATGACAGCCACTTCTTCACAACCTGATAGCCGCCGATGTAGTAGTTCCAGACTGCTTCCGGCACGTTCTGCCAGAAGACTTCCCCGTTCAGGTAAACGTCCAGCACCTTTTCGCCTAGCAAGGTTTGCGTTTGTTCGAGCGTCATTCGCGCGACGCGCGCTTGCGCGGCCAGGGCGTCGCGTTCGGCGGTAGTGCGCTCACGTTCTTCCACGCGCCCACGGCCAGGCATGACGGGGCTATCCCCGCCCCCGTGGCCCCAGCCGGCGGTGACGGCAAGATCGTCGCTTGCTGGATTGATAGCTGCGCCGTCGCTTTTCTGGATTGCGCCCACGGTGCGGAACAGACCGCCTACGTTGCCCGTGGTGACGCCGGCAATTTCCGCTTCCGTATCCAGCAGCGCGGCTACGCGCTCGCCCAACGCGGCGGATGCCTCGAACTTCGCGCGGTCACGGGGCAGGGGAATGCGCGGCCAGTCGCGCCGGATGCCGTCCGCGTTTTCGGTCAGGTAAGCCGCGCTGTATCCAATCGCCAGCGCGTGAAACCAGATTGCGCCCGCGATGCTCGCGTCCGAGTCCGGGTTTGCAAACCCCATTTCAGCGAGGCAGGCGCGTGCGCCGGTGGAAAGATTGGCGCGGGGTGCGGCGTTCTCACGGAACAGCCCGGCAGCAGCGTCGGCTTGAGCGGCAATGCGTACCGGGAAGTAATACGAGTGTCCGCGCTGGAAGTCGTTGTCGCCAACGCATCGGGTGAACGAAAAGGGAAACCCTTCCGGGCTGGCGACACCAACCGGGCGGCACAGCAAGAAAGTGTTGCCAGCAAAAATCTGCCTCCAAAGCGCCGGGCGCGGTTCGTTCCATACGGGGCGTACTGCGATGTAGTAGCACCACTGCGTATCAAAGGGCCTAATGGAATAGCGACGCAGGCGGTTACGATCAAATCCCTCTGCGTCCAGCGCCTTCGTCCGAGCAGCCTTTGCATTGAACCGTGCTGCGTTCGTGGTCAGCGCGGTATGACGGGCGCAATAGTCGTCCCATGACAGGTCCGGGTCCAAGTAGTCTCGCATCCGGGTGGCCAATACGTCGCGGTCAACCTCTATCAATGACCCACCCCGCTTTTCCATAAGGCCGTTGAAAGGCGTCACCTCTGCAAGCGCGTTCAAGCAAGCCCACGAAGAATATTGGGCTGTCACGTTTTCGGGGCGGAACGAAAGGCGGTTATCTTGCGTAGGTTTTGCGACGGCGTATTGGTCATTGAAGGACGGTGACTCCAGCGAATGCAGCAGCTCGCCCCGTTTGTTTGTTCCCCAAAAGTGGCGGAATCGAATCACTGGCGTTGTAGCACGTTGTTCACGGCGCACGATCACCGATACGGTCGTGCCAACGCGTATGCCCTCACGGTTGTAGTCGGTCGAAAAAACAGACGGGTCTGGGAGTCCATCAGGCGTCAACTTGCCCGTCTCTCGGCTATCGCCGTTCAGGCAATCAAACCAAAGCGCGTCGAACTCGCGTAAGAAGCGTTCGCGCATTACCACGAACGACGGGTCCGCTAAGTAGCTGAAGTTGGAAATAAACGACACAACGCCCATGCCGCTCATTTCGGCGATGCGGCGTTCGGCAAGTCGGAAAAAGCGGACATAAAGGTCGTCCAAATTGAACTTCTTGATGCCCCAACCACATCCGCCTTTTGTCTTGTTCAAGTCGGCTTTGTACGGTTCAACTAAGCCAGCCTCTTCTTCAGGGCTGACCCCAGCGAACGCGTTGTACGGCGGATTGCCCAATACAACGAGCACGCGCTTGTCTCGTTTGACGTGTTCGGCTGCGTCGCGCTCTTGCTCCAATTCGTATTGAAGCCGCCGCTGCGGAACTCCCGGTGGTTTCCAACCTGTTAGCGCGTTCGTCAGATACACGCCCACGCGCTCATTGTTGTTCGCGTCCAGCGGCGCGCCCTTAGCTTGCAGCAAAAGGCCCAGTTGCAGGTGCGACACGACAAAGGGTGCGGGCAGGATTTCAAAGCCGAACACGCGGTCCATAGCCGCGCGTTTCAGGTCGTTGGCGAGCAGAGCGTCATTGCCGCGCTGTGCCAGCGTTTGCGCAATACGGCTCAGGACTTCAACGAGGTATGCGCCGGTGCCGCAGCAAGGGTCCAGCACAATCACGCGCGGATCGGCCAGGCCGTCCGCAATGCCCAGTTCTTCGCGCAGCACAGTGTCCACGCGCGCGACTTGATATTTCACGATTTCGCGCGGCGTGTACCAGACGCCAAGGTCCTTGCGCAACTCAGGGTCAAAGGCGGCAAGGAAGGGTTCATAGAAATACTGGACGGCGTGTTCTTCTTCAAAGTTGCCAAAGAACTCCGCGCGGCGCACGCGGTTCAGCACGCCGGCGGTCCAGTCCAGCAATTCAACCAAGCCTAGGCTGCCAAGGCGCTGGGGCGTAGCGAGTTGATCGTAAAGGGTGCGAATGAATGGAACATGCAAGGTCCAGCCAGCGGTGCGCCAATCGAAAGTGCCGGGGCCGGGGTTTTGCTTGTGCCAGAGAACCCAGGCGGAAAACACGCCGTAGAAAACCGTTTGAACCAGCGTTGAACGAAAGAAGTGTTCGCCTTTGTCCCCAGTAAACTTCATGCCCAGGGCTTCTTCCAAGCCCTCGCGCACGCTTTGCAGCGCGGGCAAGTCCTTGTGCTTTTCCACGCGGGCTAGTGCATCGCGTGCGTAGCTTGCGAGGAACCAGGCCACGTCTTCGGGCTTGGAAAGAGGCGCGGCATGTAGGCACGCGCGTTGAATGAACTCGAAGAACGTCTTGCCGCGCTCTTGCTCGAACTTGCGAGCGTGCGGCACAACCTCACGCCAGAATTCGGCTTCGCTGTCGGCAAGTTTGAAGCGTTCGCCGATCAGGGCTTGGCCTCCCGGCGCGCGGTGAACAATCAGGAACTCGCGCAGGCTCGTAACCAGAACGATTTCGTACTCAGGTAAGTAGCGGTCACGGACTTGTTCAGATTGCGCAATGTCGTCAACGTCTGCGCGCGCGGGCTTGACCTCGATAGCGCCTCGCGAGGGGAGTTGTCCCGGCAACGGTGCAATATCGGCTTGGCGCGGGAATTGCTCAGCGGTGTATAGCCCACCGTCGGGAATGCCAGCCCCGCGATTGGCCGGGTTGATAATGCAACGGACTTTGGGCTGAAGCGTCTTCCCGACTTCGTTGAACAGGTTGGAAAGTGCCGGATAGTAACTGGTTTCAGGAACACCGGCGGTGCGCACAGCGCGAAGCTCGTTCAAGAAGGTCTCGGCAACGTTCATTGACGCCCTCGCGTTGCGTCTGCTCGCGTGGCGGGACGCGGCAGCGGGTTGAACGGCTGGGGGTTGAGACGTTGGACCAGAACGTCTCGCGGCAGCCCGGCGAACGCGCTCTAGAGTGCGCGCGGCGCGTTTTGACCCGACACGCTTTCTCCGGCTGGCCGCACCTTTTGAAGTCCGCTTCTTTGCCGTTTTTCGCTTCACGCCGCGTCCTCGTTTTATCATCAGCCAGGCGGAGAGGCTAACTACGGAGCCACCGGTTGCAAACGTCGAGGTTTACGCTATGCGGCCAGCGGCCGACCCTGACGAATACGGAACGGTCGCAAGCCTTGATAGACTCCCCGCCGCCGGAGGCTCGCCATGCCCATAAAGACCAGCGTTTTGCCAAGTGAAGTGGAACAACTTGAAGTCAAGCTGACCGACGACGCTCTCCAGGAATACACGCGGAGGGGACCCGTCGCGGCTATGGAAGAGCTGCTTTGGAATTCCATCGATGCCGAAGCACGGAACATCACCGTAACCTTCAAGGAGCACACAAAGACGTTTGTGCTCACGGAAGTATCGGTTGCGGATGACGGTACCGGCATCTCTCACGACGAAGCCCGGCGATCATTTGGACATCTGGGCGATTCCCACAAGAAACAGGAGCGTTTCAGCCCAAAACTTCATAGGCCATACCACGGACACGAAGGAAAAGGCAGATATCGCGCATTCGCCATTGGCAGGGAAATCGAGTGGTCAAGTGTTTCTCGCATGGCCGGTAAAGCCAGCGCGTTAACCGTGCGGCTGAGCACGGCAGCGCTAACGAGGGTAACGATTCCCAAGCCCCGGAACTCAAGCAAGCCTAGCGGATGTAAAGTTCGAATCACGGCGATCAACGAGCCGGCTGAGGTGCTACGCAGCAAAGAAAGCAAGCAGCGGCTGCTGCTGCGTCTAGCACCGCGCCTACTCGCCTATGGCGACATCAACTTGGTGTACGATGGCGCTCGCTTGAACCCGGCCGAGTTCTTGGTGAATCAACAAGAACTGCGCGTTTATGTGGCGGCAAAGACCGACCAACCAGCAGTTGAGGCCACCCTCAAAATTCTCGAGTGGAATCGCCGCGTAGAACGGTGCATGTTCCTATGCGATGAAAATGGTGTCGCCCTGGATGAAACGACTACAGGCATCAAGTCCGAAGCATTCATGTTCACCGCCTATTTATGCTCAAGACAGATCGGCGAACTTGTTTCAGACGGCACTTCGTTTCTGCAAGACATGAACCCCGTCCTTCGAGACTTGAAACGCGCAGCGGAAGCAAAACTAAAAGACTACTTCAGGGCGCGGGAGGCGGAGTCGGCTGCTGACGTCGTACAGCGGATGAAAACCGAGGGGTCGTATCCCTACCAAGCGGAGCCAACTGACGAGATCGAAAGAGCGGAGCGACAGGTCTTCGACATTTGCGCGGTGAAAATCCACACCTATCTTCCCAGCATTTCCGAAACCGATAACAATACCCGCAGACTGATGTTCGGGCTTGTAGGCAAGGCGCTGGAGAACAACCCAGCCGACGTACAGCGCATCCTCACTGAAGTCCTCAGTCTCAACACGGAACAGCAGCACGACTTAGCCGAGGTGATTGAGACAACGGGCCTTTCCGGTCTCATCAGGTTGGGGCGCCTTGTTTCCGACCGCCTACAGTTCCTCAACGGGTTAGAGCAAATCCTCCACAAAGACGGCATCAAGCAAAGGATACTTGAACGAGCCCACCTCCACAGAATCCTTGCGCAAGAAACATGGATCTTTGGCGAAATGTTCGCCCTAGGAGGCGATGACAACACGCTAAAGACGGTACTGGAGAAACACTTGCAGATTCTGGAGCGTACTGACCTTGCCACCGAACTCACGCCGGACAGGGTCAAAGACCTCAACGACGTCCTCGACCTAATGCTCTATCGCCAGATTCCAATCAAGACAAACGACCGCGACTACGAGCATCTTGTCGTGGAACTGAAACGCCCGACGGTCGACGTGCTGCCTAAGCACATCGACCAAATCGAGCGATACGCCTCCAAAGTTGTGTCAAACGCGCTATTCGATCGAGCTCGCACATACTGGCACTTCTGGATTGTCTGCAATGACTTCTCACCGGAAGCCGATTACAAACTGAAATCCGTTGACCGGGAACCCGGCGTTATCGCAAAGGGAGAAGGGTACGTCGTGCGCGCTGTCAAGTGGGCTCAGGTATTACAGCCAGCGAAAGTTCGCTTGCACTTCTTGCGTGAGTGCTTCAGTTCTGAGGCATTATCCGACAGCCGCGGCTGGGCGTTCCTCCAAAAGAAACACGCTGAATATCTGCCGTCTGTTTTCAAGAAGGCAACCTGAGCGCCGTCACGCAGAAGTTTCTATTTCATAAACCCACTAACTACCTCCGGCTTGGGGCGCGGCCCCCAGACCCCCGACGATGCGACCTCAAGAGTCGTGTCCGCGAATGTGCAGAGAAGTTACGCGTTGACCGCAAGAGCGGCTTGCTCCCACTCTCCCGCCCCAGCTCGCACGGCTCGCATTTTTGGGGGGGGTCCGCGTGAGCAAGCCGCTTGGGTTCTGACGGGGGTTGAATCATGTTGGCATGCGAAGGGGCAAGCACTCAATGCCGCAACGCAAACAATCGCCGCTCGTTGGCGGCTGGCCTTTACCCCAAAGCAGAAGGCGCGCACGTGTGTCAGGAACGCTTTGCCGTTGTTGAACGCAACCCGCGCTCGCGCGCTTGCGCCGGCGATGCGGCACCTGCGCCGGTGCGCCACCGTCGTCGGTGCGCCCCCGCAATCGCTGTCGCGTGCCGCTGCTTCGCAGCCGCACGCGCCATCGCTTGCGGAGGCGAAGCCCACCGCCGCCGTTGGCGAGACCCACCGGCGCATGTGCCGCAAACCATCGCCGTCGCAGGCAGACGCGCGAGCGCGGCCGCGCCGGGGAGAGATTTCGCATACTTGGACGAGCGCGCCTAGACGCTCAGGACGATGCGAACTCTCCGATTCGCGTTCCTGTGCCGGTTCCGTAAGCAAGGAGGATTCTCCACTCGATACCTTGTTGGGCCGGACTCGACCAAGGCCACCGCGAGCCCCGGATTGGCGGCCCGCGCCGCATGCCACCGCGATGGATAAATACAGCGGGCGACTTGAAGCGCGCGCACAAGCCAATCGCAACCAATTGCGTGACCCGGCTTGGACAGCAAATCATTGACGAGCTGAAGGCCCGAAGCGACCGCGAACGGTTCGCAATGCGACAAGTCCTGAGCTAGGTCGCAGAACTTCACTCGCGTGACCCCTTCGGCGGCGCGGACCAGTTCCGCTTGCTCCTTAGCCTGCGCTTCCAGTTGCTTGGCGCGGCGGCCCCAGGCGCGGCAGCATTGATTCAGGTGCCGATGCTTTGTTACGCGGAGCAGTTCGTTGATTTCGTCGTGCGTAAACTCCAGCAGTTCCGCTGCCTTAAAGGCGTACCCCACAGCTTCGTTCAAGCCATTCTGCAGGTGGCGAAGGCCGCGAATATCGACACCCTGCCCCTCAACGTCACCGCCGTGCTTACGCACGCAGGTCTGCCAACACTCGATCAATGCGCCAAGGTCGACGAATCCGGCCGCGACAATCATGTGACAGTGCGGATGAAAACCGTTATTGCATTTCTTCGTGATTTCAATGGAACGCGCGTAGCCCTGAACGTGCTTCTTGAAGAACTTGCTTTGCGTGAACTCCCGCAGAGCTGCCGCAAGTATGTTCAACAAGTCCTTTAGGTTGTCGGCGGCGTTGTGACGAATCGTCAGCGAGAGAAGCGAGAACCGCGCGCCGCGCTTCTCCAGTTCTTCGACGACTGGAGCGATCTTCTGTCGCAGTCGGCTTGCATGCAACACCGCACAAAATGGACAGCCGCGAACGCGGCATTGTGCGCGGATCACGGCGCAAATCTTGCCGTTTTGCAGTTCCACTACAGACGGCCAATGGCCGCACTCGCGCATGCTTTTGAGCGTAGCCGCAGACCGATTGGATTTTTCGAGCGCCGCAAGAACGTGCTCATGGACTTTCCGATAGTTGGCATCTCCATGAACGTCCGGATGATCCTGCGGTTTCTCACCGCGCTGCCGTTTGCGTCGGAACACCCGCAGTGTGGCGGTTCTGCGTTCACATTGAGCCTCAGCGGGTCTGTACTGTCCCACGCGCCGCGGCTTGTGCGCCGGGCGCTGTCTTGATGTTACACACATGGCTAGCCTTTCCCGGTGAGAAGCCGAAGAAGGGCGTCGCGCGGAACCAGAATCTTTCCACGGCTGGGATGAGTCCTAGCCACAAGGAGCCGCTTGGCTGCGATCCAGCGTCGTATCGTGCGAGGATCCACTCTCGCGAATTCGGCAGCCTCGGCGCAGGTCAAGTTGAGAGGAAGCGATGCAACAGCGACGGCCATATCGGCGTCAACGCCTTGGCCGGAATTGGTTTCGTGAAGCATAATAACTCCCAGGAAATCGGCCGCGTGGGCCGAACAACGTAAGAACCCGCGCCTGGTGGCGCGGTACGTCTTTCCGAGGATGTTAGGCTGTGGCCCGCTCTCGCGTGGCGTGGAGCGTGCGGCGTTTCAAGCGATATCGATGCCCGCAACTTTGCGTCGCGTGGGCAGGAATAATCAATTGCTCAACCAAGCGACGAAGTTCACCGGAAGTTTCCAAACCACTGATAACGCGGAGGTGTTCTATGCCGCGTTCAATGAACTTCCAGACTTGGAAAATGCCCAAGCAACAGACTGCAAGCGCCTGGGGCCGACGTTCTTCCTCGCCAAGAACATGATTGACCGTTTCTTGCACAGAACCGGCGCGAATTTCGCGGGCGGCTTGTCGCAGCGCGCGCGCAAAAATGTTGCCCAGCGCGCACGGGTCTTTTTCGCGAACCTCCATCAAGAACAAGTCGCGGAGGCTGCGAAACGCGGCTTCAAAGATGAATCGAAGCGGCTTCATGGTTTTAGTAGTAGCCCGGCGGCAGGTGTTGTCAAATCAGTTGCGCATGTTCCGCAAAAAAAGTTGCTCACGCAATGGACATTTGCGGACGTTCGCGGACACTCGACTGACCGCGAAAGCCAATCAACTTTTCGAGAACGTCTGCAACGCCCATCGCGTGCTCCAAAGTTCTTGCGTTGTGCGAGATGTTGTTTAGCGCGCCCGCGTAGTGCTTTTCACTTACAACAACACTATGCCCCAGCCGCTTTGCGGAGAGGAACGCCGAAGCCGCGCCATAAATGGATGGCGCGCAGGTTAGGAACGTACCGCAGGTACGGCGCAGGTCGTGCCAGTTGAATTCCGGCGCTCCATACGATTTGACCAGACGCTTGCGCGCAGATTCCGCCAAGTCCCGCCGATACGGCTCGCGGCCCCACACATATTTGGCGTCAGGAGCTTTCAGCTTCATTTGGGCGAGAAGCGCAGCCAGGGCGGGGGTCTCTGCCAATCCCACGACGCGCCCCTGGCCCGTCTTCGTTCGTTCAGCATCGAGGGAAATCTCCCCGGTCTCCAGGTCTATTTCGCTCCACATCAGCCCCGCCAGTTCCGCAAAGCGCATCCCGCTCAGCAGAGCCACGGCGATGAACGGCGCGACAGGGACGTATCGCGGTGTTGTTCCGGTCTCTCGCTTTCCGTCATGCTCTTGACGCGTCAAGGAGAAGCGTTCGGCGTCGTGGCGTAACGCAGCTTCCAGCAGGGTGCGGCACTCGTTGGCCTTAAGGAACACTGGCAGCAGCTTCAAGCCCTTGATTGGCTTGAGACTGTCGTTGATGGAATCGCCGGTCAGGTTGGGCGTGATACCGCGTGCGCGCCAGTAATTGAGAATCGTCTTGAGCGAGCGCAGCGCCTTGTTGACCGTGACGGGGGCCCGCTTGGCTTTCACTTCCTTGCGGGCGCCCCTGCCGATGCCCTTGCCTCGCGCCTGTGCACGTTTGGGACGATTGAGGAACCAAGCGCGGTAATCGAGCAAGTGCGCTGCCGTGATGGATTCCGTCAGCAATAGACCCCGCGCGCCTGTCCATGCGGTGAAGTCGCGCGCCGCATCGCTGTACGCTTTGTGCGTGGCCCTGGCAATTTCCGGGGTACGGTGCCCAATATATAATGCGACGGCAGAAGGCAGCGGCGTTTCTGTCCGCAACCTCGCACCGGATGCCAACGCGGCCCTACGAGCACGCAAACTCTCGGATTTTTCAATAGCCCAGATGCGGCGAGATTCTTCCGTCGTGAGGCCAAGTGCCGTGAGGCTGACATCCCGTTCTTTTCCCGTGTCCGGATCAACCCAGCGCGCTAACCATACATCGCCTTTCGTCCTCTCCCGCAATTTCAGTTTGACGCCAGGGTGTGGAGAACGAATTCGCTGTTTTCGCTTTGCCATGATTGCCCCCTTTCGAAAAACAGTCTAATTGCGCGCCCCCCAAAACGCCCCCCTAAATTCGTCCGCAAACATCTATTATTGGTATTTGACGTTTACGGAAAATCGACTTGGAATTGGCTAGCAGAGCGGCATTGAAGGGCACAAGGGGGCATGGCCGGACATCGCCTTCATTTCAAAGAGAGATTTCGTAAAGCATAGGTCGTCGGTTCAAATCCGACAGGCGGCTCCAGC
>ERZ761602.247-NODE-247-length-128728-cov-104.495154_pt1 | contig 128728 bp, 121 predicted proteins | sample MGYA00512165_ERZ761602 | MGnify/ENA primary metagenome ERZ761602 (study PRJEB28899, sample SAMN02445085) | bioreactor sludge metagenome | biome: EBPR sludge; isolation source: Thorneside wastewater treatment plant | place: Australia: Brisbane, Thorneside...
GACTGTAAGCGATGTTCTGTCATTGTCCTGTAAGCGATGTTTTGACGTAGTACCAAAATAAAATGATTTGAATTCAAAAGACTCACTTCAAGGTCATCGATAAGTGTTTCTGTAACTTCAGCATTTCTTTATTAACCACGAAGACCACTAAGCACACAAAGAGGAAAGGTTCCTTCTCTGTGTCGTCGTGTTTAAAATGAGTTATTTACTGGTAAAAGTATGGGCGAGTATATCATTCATAAACCTTTACAAACTTAGCGTCACCACTTTTAAATAGAATCTCTCCTCCACTCCTAATACAGGTGCCGCCTCTATCTGAAGGGATAAAGATATATTTTATCTGCTCTGCTTTAAGCCACTCGATATTTAGCTCTTCACATATATTTTTTTGATAATTTTCATAGGAGTAGTCTCTGTCTCCTTGAAAGTAGAAAAATGCTAGCGGTACATCAGTTTCAAAAGGTAAAGCTCTACCTGCACCCCAAGGGAATAGCCATTTTTCTCTATTAAAAACCATAACAGGTGCATTCGGTATCAGAACTCTAGTGTTTTTATCAGTTAGATATTGAGTCATTTGCTCAATAACTTTTTTATCATTTTCTGTTAAACATCCTGCAGCACCGCAGTAAGAGAATCTTGGTTTGGTCTTATTTGGGATAAACATTAAAAGGATAGCTAATGCGAGGTGAAGACCAGAGAATTTAATCTTAGAAAAAATTACTCCAGTACCTTTAATCAAGATCAGGAGAAACATCAGTTTCCCAGAATCAAGAAGATATGGTTCAAGTAAAAAGTATCTAGGATCAGAGCCTAAGATTGAGAATAGTGGTTGGAATAATAGAAAGGATAAAACTATAACCCCTCCTTGCCATAGGAGGTTCAGCCCCTCATTTTTGTTTGAAAATAAAAGTAGTAAGGCAAATAGTGCTAATCCCCAAATTGGAAGAGTAAAGTAGCCATTTTTGAAAATCATGTCTTTTGTGAGATTTATAGATCGACTACTTAGAACATTACTTGAGTACTTATCTAGCTCTAAAGGCTTTTGCTCAGTTTTGATTAAAGTTGCTTCGTTGAGGTCTCCAGAGATCCTCGATCTAAAGTAAGGGTCGCAAAAAACAAGAATTAAACCTAAACAAAAAATTATAGGAATAATTTTTAAGTTCTTAATTAGCTTTACCCCTACCAAAGCGCCGGAAAGTACTCCAAATGGCGGATTGATAATAAAGAGCATAATTGGAGCCAATGTTACTAGGAACCATTCTTTCTGTGATTTTGGGCTAATTAAACAAAGTGAAAGCAGGAAGATCGAAGAGAGTCTACCTGTTCCTTCTAAATGATAATTATTTTCTAGGTATCCATATGGAATAAAAGTGAAAACAAGAAAGAGTAGAAATCCTGGCAGACGATCTTTTGAGAAGAGAAAAATCGCAAGGAGAAACTGAATATATGGTTGTATCGTTACAATATCTCTTGGGTCACAGAATGATAGTTTTGCCCAGATGAAATTTAAAACAGCAAAGCCCCCTGGATAGTTAAATCCTTCTTCTCCCCAAAGTCCTCGGTTTAATGGAAGAAAGCCAAAATCAAGAAGCTGTTTTGCAAAAAAAGCATGTTGGTCTGGATCGCTTGATAGCATTAGCTCTCTTGGAAGCTCTCTTTGGCAAAATACAAATAGACCTAATAAAAATGCCCAAGGGACTTTAAAGGTCACTTTAGGAACTAAGCAAATAAGTATCAGCTCGATCCAGGATATTGGGAGCTCGACACCTAATAGGTGATTAAGGCCGGATCTGAGTAGTACATAGGCAAATAATACACATTGCCCAAAACCAACAGCTAAAGGAAATGGGAGCCCACGCCCAAGATTACTAAGGGCTAAAATTGGGATTAAAAGCTGAAGTAGAGAAATTACTGGCTCAAATCTAAGTGGGAATGGAGAAAAGTGAGCAATAAAAAGGATTAGAATAAGCAGATGCATCAACTAGCCACTTGAAAGGGTTCTAAAATAGCGTAATAAGAAACAGAGTGTTTCGTATAGGATCTATTTTACTTCTGTTATTGGGGCTGTTTTTAATTTTGCCCACACCATTTTTATATGGGTGGCGCTCCGGACTTGATGGATCGTGGAAAATGGCACTTCACCTAGCTTGGGAAAGGCAGTTTATTTATGGAAGTGATTTTGTTTTCACTTATGGTCCACTAGGGTTTCTATCAACGAGACTCAGTACTCTAAAAGAGTGGTATCTAATTTCAGACTTATTTGTTTATTTGATATATTCAACCACGCTAGTACTTATTTGGAATAAGCAGAAAACAATTCTGGCTAAACTCTCAATCCTTGCAGCGCTCTTGGCTCTAAACCCTCCAGTTGGACATCAGGAGATATCATTAGGTTTCTTTTTTTGCTCTGCCTTTTTTGTTTTAAGATATGTCTTTTCAGGTGGTATTTATTGGTTAAGTTTAGCTGGAGCGCTTTCAGCAGTTAGCTTTTATCTCAAATTAAATGCAGGCTTAGTTGCTGGATGCCTTTTTTTGTTCACGATTCTATATTTAGCTGTCTGTAAAAAAAGCGTTTTCCCCGCGTTTTTCTCATATATTGTGGTGATGTTCCTTGGAGCCACATTGCTCTCAATCGACTTCTTTTCATATCTCGAAAATGGAATTGAAATTGCAAAAGGATACACCGAAGCAATGGCGCTCTATCCAGAAGGTGACAGATTACAACTTCTTTATTCTGCCATTTTTTACTTTGTGCTTTTTCTTATAGTCGGGGTTTCAAATTTAAAGCTAATATTTAAAGATCGAAGGCATATAATTTTATGGATATGGGTTTCAGCTCTACTGTTTTTGGTTTTTAAGCAAGGATTCGTAAGAGCAGACCATCACACTTTAACTTTTATCCATTGGATAGCCCCTATTTCAGGACTTTTACTTTTCTATCTACCTAAAAGCTCAGGAGCGTTTGCAATTTTCATTCTATCACTGATGATATCATTTAATCATGAAAGATTAAGTGTCGATTACTGGAAGAAATGCTTCAATGATAAACTAAAGTATTGGTCACAAATAAAAGAAGAAAGGGCACTTCCAGAGCCAGGGGTCATACTTCCAGAGAAAATCCTTTCAATGATTGGTGAGGGTACAGTTGATTTGATCCCTCACCATATGGAAGCCGTATCAAGGCACAATTATCTTCCGAGACCAGTTTTTCAATCTTATGCGGCTTATACTCCTAAGCTCGACAAACTTAATGCATATAATCTCAAGTCTCAATTTATAGTGTTTAACCTAGAATCAATAGATGGAAGATATCCATGGTTTGATGAATCAAGAACCAAGCTAAGACTCTATGAACTATATGAGCCTATCCTTACAGAAGAAAATTGGATCTTACTTAAACGAAGAGAGAAGCCCCAAATCTGTCATGAGAAACCCTTATCGACTGTCATTGCAAGACCCAGAAAGAAAGTATCGATTCCAGAATCTAATGGGCTAGTCTATGCAGATATTGAGATTAGATATACTTTGATTGGAGAGTTGTTGAAATTATTTTTTCAACCTCCGATCCCTCAGATTGATTTTCATCTAAAGGATGCTACAGCGATGTCATTTGCGGCTATTAGGCCTATTATATCTGAACATGTGCTTATTAGTAGATTTTTAGACAATAACGACGATGCTGAAAAGTTCTTTAAAGGAGAGTTTGATAGATTAAGAAAGGTCGATTCAATAAGATTCTTTCTCAATGACTCACCAGCATTTAAAAAAGAGATTAAGTATACTTTTAAGGAAGTTCTCTGCTTAGAACAATAAAAAATTCATTATAGATAAATAGCTTTCCTAGCCCTGGAATTGGGAAGGTTCCGGATCGTAAGACTCTCCATGATTTATAATTGAGAATACTTTTAGAGCTAAGGTAGCTTTTATCAATAAAAGTTCTGTGAGTAATATCGGAAACAAAACCTTTCTCCTGAGGGACAATTACTACAACTCTCCCAATCCCTAGTCTTTCACATGAATCAAGAAGTGCTTTTAAAACTTTATCAGGCTCATCAAGATGTTCCAGAACATGACTTATAAGAATTGTGTTAAAGGTGCCCGAGGGTAAACTAAGAAGATTATACTTATCTTCATCTGGCACATATAAAGAAACTGGTAAATTTTGACTTTGACAATGTTTTACAGTTGATTCATTTACTTCTAGACCAATTGAGCCAGCTTCTAAGAAGCTCAAATGTTCGCCAACACCACAACCAAAATCGATCGTTTTACCTTCACATAATGATGCTGCATGTAGGAGATATAGTTTCCGGATAAATTTTCTAATAAAGCTTCTATTAAGCTGATACTCGGTATATTTTTCATCGAAAGTGCTAGCGCTAGTGTTCCCTACCATTGAGAGAGGGTAGCATATTCAGGTAAGCTTATCTAAATGCTTTGGATTGTCATACCTGCATATAACGAAGAACGGGTCATTGGCTCAGTTCTAGAGGAGCTTTCAGGCCGGAATGTTGTAGTAGTAGATGATTGCTCAACAGACACTACAAAGTTAGTGGCCAGTAAGTATCAGGTTCATCTTTTATCTCATCCTGTTAATCTTGGTCAGGGCGCTGCACTTCAGACAGGAATTACTTATGCACTTTTAAATGGAGCAGAAAAGATAGTAACTTTTGATGCAGATGGACAGCATTCGGTTTCTGATATTGAAAAGCTTATAGATGCTTTAACTAATTATGATGTCGCACTTGGTTCTAGATTTCTTGAAAGTGGCTCAGCAGAGAATCTGCCAACCTCAAGACGAGTCCTGCTAAAATGTGCAGCATTATATACTAGAGCTTCAACTGGTCTAACGTTAACAGATACCCATAATGGTCTTAGGGCTCTTTCGAGACATGCTGCAGAGAAGATTGTAATTACACAGAATCGCATGGCTCATGCGACTCAAGTATTGCAACTTATTGCTTATCATAAACTTAGCTATATTGAGGTTCCTGTTAATATAAAGTACACAGAATACTCATTAGCTAAAGGCCAGAAGATGAGCAATTCGTTAAATATTTTATGGGATTCAGTTACGGAGATATTTAGATGAGTCTTATACAGGTACTACTGCTTGCCGGGTTTTTAGGTTGTTTATTAATCTATCTTAAGTTTTTTAGATCAGCCTTGTTAGATCGTCTGATTGCCTCGATGCTTTTTTGCGCAGCAGTGTTCTTTGTTCTATTTCCTGAGGCAACAGTCGTTGTTGCTCATAAACTTGGGGTAGGGCGAGGTACAGATCTGATTCTTTATGTTTTTGTGCTACTTTTTAGCTTCTTAGCGCTTCTGTTTTATTCGAAATTATACAGATTAGAAAAACTTCAGACAGAGCTTGCTAGGGCTATAGCAATAAGAGATGCTAAGAAACCATGAAATTTGAATCAATTGTTATAGGTATCGGTATTGCACTAGCCGGACTGTTTATTCAGTGCGGAATTATAGAATTTAAAAAAGACAGAACTATCGAGGTCAGAGGGCTTGCCGAGAAAGATGTTGTTGCAACAGAAGGCTCTTGGACTTTGCAGTTTAAGGCCTCTGCACCTGATATAGTAACTCTTAATAAGAGTGTCTCTTCTGCTCAAGGTGCTTTAAGAGCGTTTTTAGAGAAAGAAGGATTTTCCTCTATAAGACCATCTTCAGTTACGGTATCAGATAATGGGCAATATAATCAGGATCACGATCCAAACTCTAGATACTCTGCTACTGGTTCAGTTGTGGTAGTTTCAAAGGATGTACAAAAAATTTATGAAAGTTCAACAAGAACTGAAAGCCTTCTAGCTAGCGGTGTACTGCTTGAGTCAAGTAGTACAAGATTTTCATTCACAGAACTTAATGAGATTAAGCCAGAGATGCTAAAGCTTGCTACAGCAAATGCAAGAGATGCAGCGCAATCCTTAGCAAGAGATTCAGATATGAAGCTTGGTAAGGTTAGATCTGCGAGTCAGGGACTATTTACAATCTCAACCCCTGGCGCTGAATGGGAGGATCCGAGTTCAATAAATAAAAGAGTTAGGGTGGTATCAAGGGTGGTATTTGACATCAAATAGATGAAAAAATCTCTTCTTTTTATCCTACTAGCTTACTGTGGAATGGTATCCTATCTTTACGTCAATCAGCGTAACTTAATTTTTATCCCAAAGCCTTTTGATGAGTCAGTTAAATATATCTTTAGTGATGTCTATCTAGACAGTAAAGATGGAGCAAAGATTCATGCTTGGTGGGTTAAATCAGATAATCCAATTGGAGTAAGTTTGGTTTACTGTCATGGAAATGCCGCGGTTCTTTCATCCCTTATACATGTTGCAGAAATATTTAAAGGATATGGTTTTGATACAATCCTTCTTGATTATAGAGGATATGGAAGAAGCACTGGTGGAACCCTATCTGAAAGTGGGGCTGTAAGTGATGTTGTTGCTGCCTATAATTGGGTTACTAAAGAAAAAAATCAGCCAGTGATTTTATGGGGTCATTCATTAGGGTCTTCAATTTGTGCTAATGCAGCAAAAAACCTCGATATTAAAGGCTTAATACTTGAAGGTGCATTTACCTCTATCTTTGATATGGCGAGAAAGAATTATCCATATGTTCCTATTATTGAAGCACTTTTTTTAGATCGTTTTGACACAGAAAGTTATATTAACAGAACACCTAAACTGTTTATCCATGCAGATAATGATTCTGTTGTGCCTAAAGAGCTTGGGGAGAAATTATTTGCTGGTGCGCCAGAACCAAAAAAATGGATTGAAATTCCTAAGATTGATCATAATGATTTCCCAGATGTGGCAGATCAATATAAAGAAGAGATTCTATTTTGGGTTAAGGACGTCTTAAGGGAATCCTGATATACCCGTAGCAGATCTCCGTGCTTGAGTCCTCATAGGTTTTATTTTGTATGATTTCAAGATTAACTCTGCCGGCTCCGTTTCTAATTCTTCCTCGAATATTTACGGTAGCATCTTTAAAATCAACTCTTGATTCAGAGATTAAATCAAACTGGTCACTAAATTTTCCATTAGCCCGCACTCTTACTATAGGAGTTTCATCTCTAGTAATATTTGTAGTTCTAGTTTCTTCAATAGGAAGCTGATCGGGAATCTGGACAGTACACGCGGCACTAAGACCAGCTATTTCAATTCGTTTTAGAAAAGATCTAGCTGTTAGTTTTCCACTAAAATATGTCAACTCATTGCTACTAACTCCACCATAAAGGCCGGTGAAAGATGGTAGAGCCAGTGAAAGAGAAGGGATTAAGAATATAAGTATTAAGCGCATACGAAAACCAGATCGACCTAATTTTGATAGTGCTTGAGAATATGAGTCTAAGTAGTGCTTTTTCGTAGTGATATGGGGGCAGGCTATTTGGGGGTCCCATGCCACTTACCTTCATTGTGTAAGTGGTTAATTTAATTTGGTAAAACTTAAGGACGCAGAGGTCTCAGAGTTACGCAGAGTAGTTTGTTTTGGATAACTCTGTGAAACTCTGAGCACTCTGTGTTCAAAAATCAGTTCTCAAGCACTGATAATTTAGAATTGAATGTAAGTGGCATTGATTTGGGGGTCAGGCCGGCAGGCCTGACCCCTGAATGCTAACATCCCTAAACCTCCCAAGTTTCAGTGTATTTTGGAGCTTTTGAATTTAACCCAAGATCTTTATTTAACTGCTCTGCGAATTTTTGAGCTACATCTTCTTCCCCATGCACAACTGCTACTTTTGATGGAGAGCCGCTACAGCTTTTTATCCATCTGATAATTTCCCCCCTATCTCCATGAGCACTAAGGGAAGAGATTGTTTCTACCCGGGCTCGAATAGGTTTTTCCTCTTTGAATATGGTCAAACTCGTAGCTCCACTTTGAATCCAATCACCTCTACCACCTTTTGGTTGATGTCCGACAAAAAGTAATATCGTCCTTGGATCGCTTATTCTGTGATAGAGATGATGCAATATTCTACCACCTGATAGCATTCCACTTGCTGAGATTAAAACCATAGGTTTATCGATCTGATTTAATTTTCGTGATTCATTTGAATCGCGAACGAAATAAAGATTTTGAGGATGAAAAGCATCTTTTGATTTAGTTTCAGAATCAAAAAATTCCGGAAATCTTCCATAGATAGAGGTTGCATCAGACGCCATTGGGCTATCAACTATTATTGGCATATCAGGAAATTTTCCTTTAATTTGAAGTTCCCTGATGAAATAAAGAAGTAATTGAGTTCTTCCAACTGCAAAACTAGGAACTAAAAGAACACCACCTTTTTTGTAAACATCAAAAGCGAGCTTTGATAGGTCTTCAAGAACATCAGTTTCAAGATGATCTCTATCGCCGTAGGTGGACTCTACTAATAATAGATCTCCTAATTTAATTGGTTCTGGATCTCTTAAAATGGGAACTCCATATCTGCCGATATCTCCGGAGAAAGAAATAGTCTTCTCTCCGAGAGTAAGATTCGCTGAGCAGGCCCCAAGGATATGACCCATATGAGAGAAGGTAACGCTAACCCCTGGTAAAATTTCATGCGATTTATGAATTGGTAATGGTTTAAATTGTTTTAATACTCCTTGGGCATCCTCCGCTGTATATAGTGGTTTTGGAGGAGAATGCCGGCTTCTACCTTTTCTCGATCGAAACTTAGCCTCCTCTTCTTGTAACATCGCAGAGTCAGGTAGCAATACTTCACATAGAGCTTTAGTAGCATTCGATGAATAAATTGGAGCTTTCAGACCTTCAGCATAAACTCGAGGTAAAAGGCCACAGTGATCAATGTGGGCGTGTGTTAAAACAACGGCATCTATCTCGTCTGAGGAGAATGGGAATCTGTCCCAATTCTTTTCACGTTCACTCCTTGCTCCTTGGAATAGACCGCAATCAATTAAAATTTTATATTTTTTATAAGTGACGAGGTACTTTGAACCGGTTACGCCTCCTGCACCTCCCAGGAATTGAATATGAGACATGGAGTAATATCATAGCACCCCGAGATCAAAGCTGCCAGACAAACTCAATCCCGACAGTAACCTCTTCTGGTTTATCTTCAATTTTAGTGGGCTCTAGAGGTTTTATCTCAACATTCTTTAGCTTTAAAACAAGAACTTTTTCTTCAGAACTTGCGAAGCTACTAAACAAAAGAACTGCTAAAAGTAATCTCATAGTGTGAGGAATTCGGAAATTATAACGCCCAACTTTGTAGTTTAATTTCAAAATGAGTAGGATTTTTAGATAGAAAGGTAGTTTTTCCTATGAGATACAGGAATAATTGTTAGGGGTTTTTAGGTCAGGCTTCCTACTTCGCCAACTTTTCCTTCGAAGCTTCAGTGAAGTAGGAGGCTACGTAGGACAAGAAAGCCAGACCAGGCAAAATAGATCTATCTTATATCTAATATTTTATGTACCTGAAGAGAGAGTTTCCACTTTGGATTAGTGAGGCAATACTCAAGTGCAGCTTGTCTATTTTGTTCAATCTGAGGTGAGTCTTTCGGTTGAAGATAGAAATGAGAGAAATTTAGATCTTCAAATTGCTTTGGATCGTTTTCATCTTGAGGAAAAACAAGTTTTAACTCGTCACCTTCAGTGATAGATAGTGTTGTACTAGCCTTTGGGCTTACGCAGACCCAATCAACTTTGAACTTTAAAGGCACAGTCCCATTAGTTTCAATTCCAACCTCAAAGCCTTGCCTTGCAAGTGCGTAAACCAGTTTTTCATCAAGCTGAAGTAGAGGTTCGCCACCGGTGCAGACTACATAAGGAGTTCCTACTTCACTTGGCCAAAAGCTTCCAACTTTTGTTGCCAACTCCTCTGGCGATTTGAAGGTAAACTCTGGATTTATGAAATCAGTATCGCAGAATTTGCAAATAGCGTTTTCTCTATCTTCTTCTCGTCCACTCCAAAGGTTGCATCCAGCAAAGCGTAAAAAAACAGTAGGTCTTCCAACATGAAAACCTTCGCCTTGAAGTGAATAGAAGATCTCTTTTACTTTATACGCCAAGAATATCTCCCGACCTTATAATTTAAAAACAAAACACAAACTCCCAAGAGGCATAAATTTTTTGCCAGATTGCTTCGTTGTAGGATTATCCACATCCATTGATATTCGCTTGGTAGTTCTGGATGATCTACAAGAGCTCCAGGCACATGAACCGCAAATGTAACAACTAACAGAAAAAGTCCTAAAGCAATTGCTGCTTGTCTTATCCATAGACCAATCGCTATTAATCCACCAAAAGTGATAAGCCAAATCCCACACAGAATAGAAACTATTCTTGGACTTGGAATCCAGTACGGAAATAGCTCCTGAATAAGGGAATCGCTAAAAATATGCTCAAATCCCAGAGCTAAAAAGATTAAGGCAAAGAAAAATCTAAAAATTAGATCACTAATATCCTGATTTAGCATTGGCCTCCCATTCTTTGATCCCTGGAAGGGAAAAATAAAGTATTTTGTGATAGATAGGGCGAGGAAGCATTCTTCTTAAAAACGCAAAAAAAGTTGCATCGAAAGATGGTATTACTCTAAGAGGTGGTGAGGGGTCTTCAATCGATTTGAGAATTTTTTTTGCAACATCACTTGAATTTACCAGTGCTTTTTTCATAAGTTTTTCAACAAAGCATTCCATGTGGTGATACATTTTGCTGTAAGGGGAGGAGGAGTCCAGACTTCTTTTGCTTCTTTTTACATGCTCAAAACCTTGAGATCTAATAAATCCTGGTTCTATTAAAGAAACACTTATTCCCCAAGGCCTAAGTTCATACCATAAAGCCTCACTGACACCTTCTAATGCCCATTTTGATGCGCTGTATGAACCCATACTTGGCATAGCCATCATGCCACTTACTGAGGATACATTGATTATCTTACCACTTCTCGATTCTCTCATTTTCGGAATTGCCAACTTCATTAGAGCAAGCGGTGCTAAGAAATTTGTTTCAAACTGTAACAGTTCCTCTGATTCGCTCATCTCCTCAATGCTTGATCTGAAAGAAATTCCAGCATTATTAATCAAAATATCGAGCTTTCCGTAGTTTTTCTCAATTTCTGAAAAAACAGAAGCTCTTTGATTAGGGTCGCAAACATCAAGTTCTCTTACAAAAAAACTATCCGTTTCTTTAAGTTCTGCGAATCGGCTCAGAGAAGAGGCTCTTGCAGTTGCAAAAACTATGTAGTTATTCCTTAGAAGTTTTACGGTTTCAAGGCCTATTCCAGTGCTAGCACCAGTAACAAGTACAACGGGCTTCATCCAACAAGTCCTGCAAAGGTTACACAACAATTTTCAGAAGCTGCCTGCCTGTATTCAACTAATTCTAGTTTAGGTGTTTTGCCAATGAGTTTAAATAGCTCGAAAATTGTATAAAGAGTTGGAAATCCACACATTCTTCTTGCATCCATGTCCTCGGCAATATGATCCCACAGCTTATCTGGGTCAGGGAAGCAAGCAAGATACTCTCTGTCTTTGGCCTCAATCTCTCTTAGCCAAAGATCATCTACAGCTCTCTCATCTCCAAAATCTTGACCTAAGTGTGCCATATCAACACCTGCAACTATCCCAGTATCATCGTCTATTATTGAAGCCAAAGACTTGATAAAGGTCTTATCAGGTTTAATACCATCTTCAAGATACTCATAGAAACTACCGACTAAGATTGGAACAATCTTACAATCTGGTGCGATTAACTCTAAAAATGGGAGTGAAAGTTCTAATGAATGTTCTCTTAAATGAAGAAACTCATCTTGGAATATTCTATTGTCATTGCCATTTTTTAAAGACTCAATCTTTGTAGTATCTGAATAGAAAGTATGTCCTGGAAGGGTAAAGTTTTTTGTGGATACTGTATAAAGTTCTTGTGAGTACTGATGTCCTGTCCCGATTAAGATACAACTCTTCCAGGTTTGAGGTGCTATTGATCCAAAAGTTGCTCCATAAGTATCTGAGCCACGTCTATAATCAATATGTGGTGCGATTACAAAACTGGCGGTATTAAATTTCTTATCTCTATTTGTAAGGCTAGCTACGTACTCTCTTCTTGCTTCAAGCCCATCAGGATAAATTAATCCTGAAAACTGAGCAGGTCTGGTTGTTCCGTTAAGATACTCGGAGCGTTTTTTTATTCTTTCATCATTTGCTCTTAGATTTTCTAGAAGTAAGTTCTCATCTAATATTTGGTATATTCTTTTATATACTTCGTCTGTTCCATAAAGTTCTACCGACTTTGACTTAAGTTGTTCCTCAGAAGTTCTTCCATCAAAAAGTTGTAAAAGGGGTAATAGTTCGATCTTTAGTGCTAGTGGAGTAGGGGTCAAGCCCTCCCTGCACGATAAGACTAGAGCATTCTCAATTACCTTGGCTTCAAGAGCACCTCTTAGAATCGGGTTCATATCTTAAGTCTAAAGTGTAGGTCAGTTTCGGGGAATAGGGGTAGTTAATGCCCTTGCCAGGATCTCAGCAGTCCATCTTCGCTCAATTACATCATCTGAGGCTCTAAGATGATCCCCATCTGAAACGAACAATTGACCCTGATGAATCTTAAGAAACCTTACCGTATCTTCAACTGGGGTGATCTTGTCCTGACGCTGGTGAAAAATATAAAGTGGCGCGGAAAGTTTCGGTTGGTTGAAAGGAGAAAGCTGTTTCGCTTTGTAGCCCCACTCATAAGCTTCACGTTCAAACTGGGGAATCTTTGGATCAGATGTAGATCTAACTAGATCTAAGAGCGGGGATCTTAAAAAGATCTGAGCTACGTTAGGATTAGCTAAAAAGACTGGTACTGCACCTGCACTTTTAGCTAAAAGAGATGTTCTTTCTGGGAGTAAGATCTGTTTTTGATAAAGTAACTTTAGTGCTAGGTTTAGATCTTGGGCTGAGACTTTGGGGTTATTTAACTTTTCTTGATAGTAATTAAAACCTAATTCTGAACCACCTCGAACATGAATTAAAACTCTAACTAGTCCCTTTTTAAGTGCTGCAAGTAAGAGAGGAGAGTAAAACTCTCGATGAATCTCGCCATAAGATCCGTATACAGAGACAAGAGCAGGTGATGGGAAGCTTGTATTTTTACTTTTTAAAATTGTAATCGGAATCCCCTCAAGCCTTAATTGTACGGCCTCAAATGGTTCAGGAATGCTAATCGACTCAGGAGTTTCTGAAATAAAGGTTTCAAAAAATGGGCTTTGATACATTAAATAATTTTCTTCAACTACTGTTATATATACCGAAGGAGGTAAGACAAGATCCTCAATAAAAAAATTAAATCCTGACTCAGAGCTTTTAGTGCCTACAATCTTAGTTCCTCTGAAAAACTGCCTTGGGACTGTATTTTCAGATTCTAATGGAAGTAAGATCGGTTTATTGCCCTGAAAGGTTAGATCTTGGGCAGAACCGATAAGCTTATCATTTAGATACCACTTTTTTTCTGTACCTTTTTCAATGATTTTTAGTTGATCGCCATTTTCTAATTCTCGCCACCTTATAATCTCAGCGTCCTTTGTTTCGACCTTAATAGATGCTAGGTTTATTTCGTAGACTTTTGCACTCTTGTAGTCATTGCTATTAATCAGTAGCTCATGAGCTATCTCTTTTGTTCTATCTACTGTGTTAGAGCAACCTAAATGCACAAAAAAAAGAGCCAAAGCGAATTTTCTGCTCAAGAACATAAGCAACCATGACGATAGCCTATTTGTAGTTACCAAGGACAGGTTGTTTATGTCATACGTAGTAGATCCAGATAAGTTTAAAGAAATCCTAAAAAAACGCGGCTTTAGAAGTATTTCGCACCTCTCGAGGGTTAGCGGAGTCCATCGAAATACTATCGCTGAGTATCTCACTCAGAGGAGTAGCCCTTTTCAGACAACCTTTCTTAAGGTGTCTGAACTTTTGAGGGTTGATCCAGGTGAGTTGATGCAGAATGCTCCTTCAAAGGAGGAGAAAGGCATTAGAGATATATTATCTCCAATTTGTAACGAGTTCATATCACAGAATACATCTTTGTGTGTTGTAATTCTCGAATCTCAGCTTGATGAGAAGAAGGGAAAGATGAAGTTAAAGCTTGGATTTTCTAACGGAGATGTTCCACTAGGTCAGGCAGAGTTTGCGATCTTTAGGGTAAAACTTGATGATTACTTGAGAAGGAAAAAGATTGTAGTTGAATCTTGGAACTTGGATAGATCTTCATCGCAGTTTTTAATGACAGTTAATGATAACTTTGAATTTTTCTCTGGTAATGAAGAAAGCTTCCGTTATATAGCAGGATTTATTAGAGGGTTAAAAAGAGCTACGAAAGAAGCCCTTCCACAGTCAGCCAGGAGTGAAGCGCTTGAGGGGTTTCAACGGGAATATACCGAGGTTTTAGGGTAAATCCTTGATATCATTGAGCTCGTTATATTGTCTGTTCTGGTTTTAACCAGACCTTGGTTTTATAGGACTGGCTGAAGCCAGTCCAGGCATAGTTTAAAGACTGACCAGACAGTAAAATATACTTTTAACTACATAGAAGTTGATTCCTGAGCCCTGAAAGTGTATTCTTAGGGGGTTAAGTTCTAGAGGTCGATTCTTTCATTTGTTTTCCAGCTAAATATAAAGTTTTTTTTGGATTTTGGGGATTCACCTTCTAGTGTTTTATTATGGAGTAATTAAGTGAAGAATATTTACGTTGGAAACATCAACCGTCAAACATCAAAAGAAGCCCTTCAGGCTCTTTTTGCACAATATGGAAAGGTAACTAAGTGCAGTATGCCTATGGACAAAATGACTGGACAGCCAAGAGGTTTTGGTTTTGTCGAGTTTGAAATGGAATCAGAGGGCGAGGCAGCTATTAAAGCTCTTAATGGCTATGAGCTTGATGGAAGAACTTTGAGAGTGAATGAAGCTCAAGATAAGAGAGATGGTGGTGGTAACGGCGGTGGACCACGTAGAAACGGTGGCGGCGGTGGACGCAGAGATTTTAGCGGACGACGCTAGTTAGATCCAAAACCAGGCTCTTTCCCTTTTGAAAGAGCCTGGTTCCAGAATGAAGCAGAACCCTGCTTTCTTTTCCTACAAACCACTGCGATGATGAGAATATTGCATCCAATCTTCTTCCCAAGTAACCGTAACCATCAGCAAGATAATCTTCAATTTGCCACATAAGTGGAACTTCAATAGCTAGATCTTCAAGTCTACAAACAGCAGCGATCGTTAAAACTCTTTCATCATCAAAGATCGCAAGTTTTTTTTCAGATGAAAGTGAGATTAACTCTCCGTTTGCTCCTAAAAGAGGATTTATATATCCATCTTTAAATAAAGCCAAAGTTGTATTCCAGTCACTTCCTTTAAATTCAAGATCATGTGTTTCTCCTAAAATTGAACCATCAGGGAGATAGCGATATGCCCTAGAGCATCCTCTAATACCTTCACTTCCAACTTCAAACTCTTCCCAAGTAATGCCAGTATGTACTCCGCACCGTCTTCTGACCAAATTTGAATTTTCAAATTTATCTAATACAGTAAAATCATCGTGTCGTGGAAGTTTATATAAACTCGGGGACTGATTAGGCCTTACAGTGATAATCCCTTGAGAGTGATCTCTAAAATTAACCAAAATTTCAAGCTCGTAAAGAGTCGAGCTTAGTATTCTAATCGGCGTGCAATTGCCAAGGTTTTGAATCTCACCAGTTTCTTTGAATATTACACAGCAGCTAAAATCTTTGGAGCAAACAAGGTAGTTATCATCATGGTATATACAAGGTAAGCCATCTGAGTTGAATCTGACATCGTAAATTTTTCTTCCATCAAAAGAGAAAACCTCCTCCTGTAATGAGCCATCAGAGTTCCCGCTAACTACCGATAGTTTTTCGGAGCGCTCATGAAACGATTGAATCGGATTTTTTAGATCTAGTCTAATTTGATCCACAGTTCATTTTATCAATGATCGAATATCTAAACTAGAGAGGTTCCATCAAAATCGCCATCCTTGCCTGTTAGAATTTTTAGAATTGTAGGTGCAAGGTCTAAAATTGATGGGTTATTTCTTAAAGATGGCAGATTGCACATTAATACCCCAGGTACTAGATCAGGCTTCATACAGTGATCAGCAGCCCATTTATTGGTTCTAGGAGTAAATGTTGGAAGACCAAATTCTCCAAGTACTGCATTGTCACTTCCACGGTACCCTAAGCTATAAGACATTAAAATATCAGGTGCTCTATTTGTGAATTCGCCCTTGTAAGCGACACTAGATGGAATGCCCTCACCAACAAAAAGCCCTGTCTCAGGATCCTTTGTTTTAGACAGATCTGAGATTATACTGGCCATAACTTCATCTTTGTTTGAGACTGTTCCAAACCTTTCTCTGCCTTTTTGGTTGATAAATATCCCTGAAAATCCTACTGCATAAGCTTTAGTTCTATCCCAATCAATATCTTTAAAGATCGAACCTTCTTTTTGTTTTGTAACCATATAGCCATGTTGGGTAAGCCAGCTATTTACCTGAAATTCTCTAGTAAATGTATTAAATCCGTGATCCGAGATTACAAAGATCGTTGTATCAGAATCAACTTTTTCTAATGCCATCGAGAGCGCAACATCCATCATCTGATAGAAGTAGCGAATACTATCTTTTAAAACAGGGCTAGCACCTGGCTCATGAAGTGGATGTGAGCTATCAAAATGTCGCCAGAGCATATGTTGGTTCTGATCTAGTGTTGAAAAATAAAAGAACAAAAGTCCCTCATGGAAATTTTTAATCTCATATTGGAATGCTCTTAGGTTTTCTTCTAAGAGAGAGAGTGATTGATGATAATACTCATCATCACTAAGAAGTCCATTAGCCAGTGACTTTGTGTCAGCCGGTAGTCCTAAAGTAGAAAATAGTCCCCCGGTGGCCTCACTAAGTTCTCTTGCATATTCACTCGGGTTAGAGATTGGAATTCCAGGATTTTTTGGATTTGCTAGAAGTGGGGATACATAGAGCTCAAGGTATGGCTGAACTTTTCTCACTAAAATCTTAAATATTCCTGATAAGCTAGATAGAAACGGAATCGTTTCAAAAGAGATCTCTTTCCAATTTGACCACTCACCTTCTTGAAGGATAATTGTTTCTCCACCTATTTCTAGTTTTACTGTTGGGTTTGATGGGTCTTTTACCCCTGAAATTGTAGCTACAAGTGATTCTCCTGATTTTAAAAATGGATGCGGAGGACCTGCTATTTCGAAAGAAAATTTTCCATGATTTAATCCAACCTCTATTAACCTTGCACCCGAGATATTTTCAGGTTTCTTCGCACCCTTTTCTATTACATAAGTTGTAGTTCCGTAGCCACCGGAAAGATCAGGGGTTCCCATTCCACAAATAGCAGTCCCTAATTTAGGGCCTTCAGTAGGGAAATTTCCAGGGAGTCTATAAAATGAAGATGGCACACCTCTTTCATCAAGATAATCCCAAAGTGGTTTTCCTCCACGGTTTGGCTTTGTGCCACCACCAAGTGCTAAAGCATATTGCCCTAATGAAAACTGAGACTCAGGTGGGAGGGTTTTCGAGGTAGATAGATATAGCTCTAAGTCTCGAGCCTCTCTGTGAATAAAATCAAAGATTCCGTGACGGCCTGGGTTGCACCCAGTAATAAAACTTGACCATGCAACAGGGCTTAGAGCTGGAAGGGTAGTCTGAAGAGTTGAGAGAATCGCTCCACGCTCTTTAAACTTTGAGAAGGTTGGCATTGAGCCTTCTTCCATAAAGCGTTTTAGGAGCTTTGGCTCCATACCATCCATTCCGATTACTAAAACCTTCTTTTTAGTTTTAGTAGCCAATGCTTTACTTGGGGCAAAGATTAATGGTGAAAGAAGAAAACTTCTTCTTTTCAAGGCCTCATTCCTTCAGTCATGAATACTTCAAAAACTTTTTCATGAAATACTGGGCCATGACCAAAATAACCTTCTTCTCCAAAACACTCGCCATGATCGCTCATTAGCATTATGTATGTATTTGGCGGAGTTAGATCGTAGAGTTTACCCATTAGCTTATCTAAGTACTCAACATTAGTTTGCTGTTTATTTTTCATCCAAGCTAGCTGATCTTCGGTAAAAAACTTTTCATCTGCTTTAGTTACCTTACCAGTAAGAAGATCATCCATATGCTTAAACACACCGTGCACTCCATGGATTCTAGGTAGGTCTTCGGCGCTTTCTCCTGGAAGGGTATATGGATAGTGAGTTTCGCCAACGTTGAAGAAATAAAATGATGGATAATCACTAGAGAACTTCATCTCACTTAGCATTGCATTAAAGTCGTTATGCTTATCCATTAGCTTATAGGTATCGAAGTTATTATTAATAGCAGTTGTTTGATTGAGTACTGGTAATGAAACTCTTCCATGAGTTTTATAGCCATGCTTTTTTAGGAATCCTGGTAGAGAAAGTTGAGGTACGAATTCTTTAAATGAAATATTGGGAATTCCAAGTCTCTCGCTCCATTGGAAAAAATCACGCCTGTAGACCTCTGAGGCAAATACATGCTTAGGGCTCTCATGAGGACTTACTCCCATTAGGTAAACATGATGTGATGGCATCGTCCAGGATGCATAGGAATAAGCGCGCCTAGCAGCTCCTAGTCTATCTATAAATGGCGTTTTAGCCGCAGCAAAGGTGTCAAACCTACAGCTATCAAAGGTAATAAGTAATAAATTGTTCATATCTCTATCCGTTTTATTTTTGCAAAGATTAGACCTGATACTATCGAAACTATCAGAAAAACGAAAATCCAGTGTAACGAAGCTATTTCCCTGGTAGGTAGATCTAAGGTGATTTTAGATACACCATCCGGAACTACTGAACCATTACCTGGGTAGAGAAAACGCAGAGCAAAATCTTTGGTAAAAATAGGAACAGCTCCATTTTTTAGGGCAGGATAAATAGTTAGATCGTTTAATTTTAGCTCTCCATTATTTGGAGTTACTCGCCAGGCTATTGTGCTATCTGAAAATGATCTCACTGGGGGAGTAATCGAACTCTTGCTGGTTGGATCAATAAGGGAAACCTTTGCTCTAGGATTTTCAAGCTCAACATTCACAGTGAAAGGCTTACTTGGCTTTTCATAGCCATAGCTTTGATTCATATATCCAAAGATCCAAACTACCGGGAGACCTAAGATTAAAAATGGAGGGAGGGTTAGGGAGAGGTATTTAAAAGCCGAGATGAATAATTTTCCAAATGATCCAATTGAACTTAAAGGAGAGTCCCTAAAAACAAGTGGTTCTAAAAGTTCTGCCGAGATCATTCTTTTGATCTCGTAAATTGTTTTTTGAAAGCTAATAAACTTATAAAGCCAAACAAGAATGATTCCAAGCACTGCTGATATAGCTACTAAAGACCATGAGCTAGTAAATTGGTCAAAAAGAGTTGCAACACTACTCAAGATAGCCTAATCCCTTAAGCTTATTTGTTATATCTTCTAACTCTTCGCTGGATACATCACCTTTCCCCGCACTACGTAATATCTGCTCAATTCCGTCAGTCAGAATTTCATTTGCTAATTCTTCAGGGCTTGAGGCACCCTTGATTTCTGTTGCTCTAACCAGGAGATCGTAAAGAGAATCATTAATTTTCAGTTTTTTGCCAAATAAACTCATATAATTCGGTATTCTAATCACATAGTTAAGTAAGAATCTACCCCAATACGGACCGCATCTTACTAAGTTATGGATGAAGGAAAGTTACATCAGATGATATTTGAGCCCGATTCCGTTGTTGGGTGGTGGGATAGATGTCACGGACCTGAGGCAAAAGAAGAAGAGAAATGGTTTTTAACAGGTAGTCAAGGAGAAGATGTCTGGAATAATCTCAAAATTACTCATCGACTCACCCCTGGATCTACTGTTTTGAATATTGGTGTGGGTCTTGGCTATTGCACTAAGAAATTGGCTGCTCAAGGATGTAGAGTCTCCGCGTTAGATATTTCAGAATATGCGCTAAAAAAAGTTGAGAGTGTTTGCGAGGGATGTTACACCCATGAAAAGCTCGATACACTTCCTTCGAGTTATTTCGATACTGCGATCTCAAATCTTGTCGCTCAGCATATGAATAACGAAGATTTATTTGTTCAGTTATTTCATGTTCTAAGATCTCTTAAGTCGGGTGGTATATTTGCAATTCAATTTGCATATTCACTTTCCAGACGCTTCGAGATTTCAGATGAATCAGAGGTAAGTCAAAAGGGTGGAGGTGTGTGTCGTAGTCTTGGAATGATTGAACAGCTTATATACCGTGCTGGTGGGGATATTTTGTTGGCGCTCAATGCTAACGTTTGGCCTGAAGCAGGCTCTGGTTGGTTTGTAGTCCACGCTACCAAGCGTTAATTTTGCCAGATGGATGTACCCTCCATGTGTGAAGATTTCCTAACACCCCACAGACTTAGAATGCTTGGTGCAAGATCTAAAATCGATGGATCGTGTATCTCAAATTTTTTGTTACTTAAGAGAATCCCGGGAATTAATTCAGGCGCTATGTGATGATCGCCACTCCAGGCTTTAATGTTGTCAGTGAATACTTCTTCTCCAATTGCTCCAGTTACACATTCCCATGATACTCTGTAGCCTGGCTTATATCCTAGGATTAGGTCGGGAGCATTTTTAGTGTAAAGGCCTTTGTAAATCTCTTTGGATCGATAGATTTCGTGAAAAACACTTTTTCCGTTATCTCTGAGCGCTTTTAATTTACCTGCTATCTCTTCTTCAAGCTTCTCACTATCTTCAATTATACCTAAGCGCTCACGTCCTTTTTTATTTATATAGATCCCAGTAAGGCCAAGTCCGTAGGCTTTGGTTTTTCCCCAATCTACCCCTTGAAGGTAATCTGTATCTTTCACCCCATCTTTTAAAACCAAATATCCCTCTTTATGGAGCCAGGCATTTACATGAAATGATCTTCTAAATGAGTCAAACCCATGATCTGAAAGAACTATTAATATATCGTTAGGTTTTAAATCTTTTTTAGTTTCAGCTATCACCTGATCCATTCTCTTATAGACATTTAGGATCGTATTTTGGAATTTTTCTCTATCTTCAAGTGGAGCAGGGTGATCATTTTCAGTATATCTCCAGAACATATGTTGTATCCTATCTGTACCGTCAAAGACGCATATAATAAGCCCATCTTTTGTTCTTTTAAGAATATTCCTTAACATCTTTTCTCGCTCTTCTTCGTTGCTCAAGGCCTGCTTTAGAAATGTCTCATCGTTAAGAGCGAACTCATTTCTTGCCCATGTGTCTTCTAAGAAGCCTAATGTTCCAAATTTGCCCTGTAGTTTAGAAAGATAACTTCCAAACACTTTTGGAGCACTGACAGGCATTATCTGATTTTCAGGATCGATGTTAATAGGCGATACATAGATACTGAGATTCGGTGATATCTCTTGAATGCAAATCTTGCAGATTCCAAGTAAGTTCTTTGAAAATTTTACAGATATCCAGGGAGAAAACTCATGAAGTATAAGTTCCCCAGTAAAATCACCCAAAGTTATTTTTACTTTATCACCAATTCTTTCAGCAGTTAGCGATAGTTTTGTTTCAAGTGGACCAAAGACTTGGCCTGAATATATATTCTGATCAGAATTTATTAATTCTCTGATCTCACCCGAGGTAGCCGATACAATTCTATCTCTGTCAGTAGTAAGAAGCTGAAATGTGCCTTGAGAGCCTCTTATGTCGGGTGTACACATCGCAGAGAGGATATTTCCGAAAAAAGGCTCAGCTGGAAATGAGATTGGAACTCTTATTACATGTGAGAATATTCCGAATTTACCTAAAATATCCCAAAATGGTTTTGATTTGCGGGTCAGCTTATAAAAACTTTTTTTGCCAAATAATGTTTTTTTCTCCTCGATATCGGTACTAACTAATTTTGGTAGATAAGTTCTTTGATCTCTTGAAAGAAAATCAAATACATTGTGAGCTCCAGGGTTTACTCCTGTTTGAAAAGAACTCCATGCGACAGGAGAAAGAGAAGGGTTGGTGGTTTTAAGAGGAGCAAAGGTTCCTTCATCTCCTAGTTTCTTAAAATTCGGCAGATGCCCTTCGTCGATAAATCGCTTAGTAAGCCTGTAATCCATCCCATCAAAACCTAAAACTACTACTTTTCTATTTTTACTTTCTTTTGGAAGTTTTCTTCTTCTGATGCTTCTGAGTATTAGTCGAATGGGAAGAATCAAGATACCGAAAAAAGCACCTATAATTGCTATCAATATCACAGAAGATGAGCCAACGAGTGCAATACCAGCTCCAGGACCAATGTAGGTAAGAAAAAGTGAGTTGAGAAGCGAATAGAACATGAGTGAAGAAATATTGCATATTTATTACGGAGAGGGGAGAGGTGAGGGTGTTTTCTACTTGGGGGTCAGGCCGGAAGGCCTGACCAGTCAGGTGATAGTGTTTGCCTGGTCAGGCCTTCCGGCCTGACCCCCAACAGCCTGACTCCCAAGTAGCCTGACCCTCAAGATACTAATTTATATACCCCAACGTCTCAAGTTTCTTCATAGTCTCTTCGGGAATTTCCACTGAATCAACTTCGCGCTTTATTGTAGAATTTTTTGCAGCAGATTTAAGATAATCATACAGCTCATTTTCAAGCGCAGGATCTGTGAGTGGTGAAAACTCAAGCGGATCTTTCACCCTATCAAATAGCCCTCTAGTAAAATATGATTCACTTTCTTCAAATGGATTCTGTAGGTCAGTGATTAATCTATGGCCATCTGAAACAGAAAAAGCTCGCTGATTGAAGGTTCTATAAACTTCAGAGTAAACCCCAAGTCTTTTACTAAGAGCATCTTTATCAAGAAGCGATATACCTTGAAGCTTTGTTGGTGGAGTAATTCTAGTTCGCTCTAGAATGGTTGGAACGATATCGATATGACTTACAGCATATTCAATCACTTCGTTTTTGTTATCTAACTTAATAATTAGGGGAACTAATGTTTCTTCTTGGTGGAGCATTTTCCCATGTCCTAAAGATCCACGTTCTCGAAACTGCTCTCCGTGATCTGAGACGATATATATATCAGTGTTTTTATATAGATTATTTTCTTTAAGGTACTCAAAGAATAATTTTAACTGATCGTCTGTATACCTTATCTCACCATCATAGGCTCTAATTACGTTATTTAGCTCAGGGGTATACGTTCTATTTTTAAGATCTCCTTTAAACATTGTGTCATAAGGGGCTGGTGGCTCGTAAGGATTATGGGGATCAAACAGGAGAGTAAACAAAAAGAAAGGCTCCCCTTTATCCCATGAACTAATAAGCTCTCGACTTTTCTTTAGAATAACTTCAGCTTTTGCTTTATAAAAATAATGAAACTCGTCATACCCTTGATCGAAACCAAACTCCTTTGTAATCCATGGATTAGAAGAAACAATCCCTGTCTGATACCCAGAATCCTGAAGTAATTCGGAGATTAGAGATAAGTCAGTAGATAAAACGCTTCCTCTATTTAATGCTACATTTCTGCTTTGATGTGGTAGATGCCCGTGACCTGATGGATATAGACCTGTCATTATTGAGGCAACAGAGGGTGGAGTCCAGGGTGCAACAGCGAAAGCTTTTCTAAAATCGAGAAAATTTTTAGCAAGTGAGTCCATGAAAGGAGTTGTCTCTCTTTCATAACCTCTGTATGAAAAATGATCTGCCCGTAAGGTATCGATCATTATAATTATTACATTTGGTTTTTTAGTGAATCGAGTGTAGGCAAATATAGAAATACCTAAAATTATCAATACTAATGCAATTTTTTTCATTGAAGGTACAATCTTACATAGATCTGCAGCATCCGAAAACCCTAACCAATTTCAAGATCTCGAGGCAATACAATAGTATTAATCAAAAGGTCATTGGTAATAGCTAATGGAATTTTTAATGGATCTGTTCCTTCGGAGCTACCTAAAATTAGAAGATCGGGCTTTGATTCTATAATCTCCTTTTGTATTGCTTGGATAGTGCTACCAGAGATTACTTTTTGAGTTGATTGCACTTTCATTGCACGTAATGTAGAGGTTGCAGATTCAAGCAGTGTTTCAACGTATGAACTCATTTCTCTAGAAATATGGATTATTGTGATTTTTGCACCTAGGAGTCTTGCAATGCGCCCTGCAAAAAGAACGCTTTGTTTTGCAGATGTTCCACCAGCAGTAGGAAGTAGGATATTTTTTATTGAAGAACTTGCACCTTTTTCAACCATTAAAACTGGTAGTTCACTTAGAACTTCTCTAACAAGGGCTAGCTCAGATCTAGGAATTAAGGCGAGCTCAAACATACCGTGTTGAACTTCTTCGAGAAGATCCTCTTTTGAAGGAGATATCCGGGCTTCTCGCGCATTTAGATCTTGAGGTAAAGGAGAGCCTATGAAGCCTATTTTACCTTTTGTTTGAAGAGTTATAGATCTTCCTAGAGAGATCGTTTCCTCAGAACAAACACAGATTAAAGAAAGAGTTGTAGGGCTTAAGATCGGCGTAGAAGCCAAACTTAGCTCTACTGAGGATTCTTGAGATTTACTTAGGGAGAAGTAAGAGATCGATGGAAATTCATCAACTTTAAGTGCTCGCTGTCCGACTACCCTGGAGCCCTGAAGCGATGGAACAGATACTGTTACTTTATATTTCCCTCCTATGTAAGTCTCTTCTTCAATTATGCATCTTCCAAGGGTAACACCTCTTTTTTCAAGATTAACACTTTCAGGACGGATTAAGAGTCTAATTGGCCCACCCTCAACATAGTCATCCTTTGATACGGGTAAACTAAGTTCTCCAAAAGTTGCTAACCCCTCTTTTACTCGTCCAGCTAGTATAACTCCCCCACCAAGAAGAGAGGCAGCTGCTACTGATTTTGGTGAATTATAGAGCTCTTCAGGGGTTCCTACCTCCATTAAGTGACCACTATCAATTATTCCGATTCTATCGGCCAATTCGCAGGCTTCTTCTCTATCGTGAGTGACCATGATTGTGGTGATTCCAAGTTTTCTCTGAAAAGCTTTTAGCTCAGCTCTCACTTCACTGCGTATTTGTGGATCAAGTGCACCCAAAGGTTCATCAAGAAGAAGTACTTTTGGATCTAGTGCCATAGCTCTAGCCAGAGCGACTCTTTGCCTTTGACCTCCAGAGAGTTGATGAGGGAACCTGTCTTCAAGGCCAGTTAATCCTACAGCTGAGATTAGCTCCTTTCCTTTAATATGTCTGATCGAGCTTGATATCTTTCTAATCTTTAATCCATAAGTAACATTCTGAAAGACCGTTTGATTAGGAAATAAGGCATAGCTTTGAAAAACCATACCGATATTTCTTTTTTGAGGAGGAAGATTAGAAACCTCTTTGTTGTCTATTAAAATTGATCCTGAGTCGATCGTTTCAAGCCCAGCAATGGCTCTCAAGAGTGTACTTTTTCCAGATCCACTTTTTCCTAGGAGAACAAAAAGCTCTCCCTCCCTCAAGTTTAGAGAAACCCTGCTTAGTACAACATCTCTGTTAAAGGTCTTAGAAATTGAGTTTAAAGAGATCATTTCTTCTCACTCCAGCTGACTAGTGCCAAGAATAAAATGAATGATAAAATGGCTAAAACAGATGCTACAGCATTTGCTCCAGCTATATTTCCAGCTTCAAACTGAGCGAAAATATAAAGTGGAGAGGTTTGAGTTAAAAAACGTAAATTGCCGCTTACCATAACTGTTGCACCAAACTCTCCAAGTGAGTGAGCAAAGGTTAAAAGAGTTCCTGAAATTAGACCTCCAGAAATTCCTGGTAACGTTATCAATCTAAATGTTTGCCATGATGATGCACCAAGAGTAGCAGAAGCTTCTTCAATCGTTTTATCAGATTCATCTAAAACTGGTTTTACAGCACCTATCATGTATGGAAGGGTTACAAAAAGGTGCGCAAGAAGAACCCCTGCTGGTTTGAACATTGGATGGTAGTCAAAAAGGCCACCCAATAATCCTATTGGCCCCCATAGAAGAAGAAGAGAAGTTCCAACTACTACAGTTGGAATTGCTACTGGTAAATTGACAAGAACAAGCAAGAATCGATTACCCTTAAAATTATACCGAGAGAGGACATATGCAATATATGTCCCAAAGAAGAGATTGATAATTGAAGTTATCGTTGCAATTACAAGTGAGAATTGAAGTGCAAAAAGTGCAGCTGGAGTTGTAAGAGCATTCCAGAAAGCAGTAATGCCACCTTCAAGTGCAAAATAGACCATGGCAAAAAGAGGCATTACTAGTAGAGGGACTATTATTAAAAGCAGAATAGGGATGTGGAGCAGTGCTTTATTCATTTAGAAATGGATCTATGACAGAAGTAAACATTTCTTTCCACTCATAATGAGGCAATGGCAATGGCAGCTCATTAGGGAGGGGCTCAGCACCTCTAAATCCTTTCCCTCTATATATATCTTGAGAGGAAAATAAGAGATCTAGGAGTTTTTTAGTATTTTCGAAGTTTTTTTGATTAATCTCTCTTTTTATTGGAATAACGTGGTGTTCTGTATATATAGTTCTCGGAGGATATACGATATCGAACTTTTTTCTATCTACTTCAACTTCGTACGTCACTAAAACGTCACCAAAACCTTGTGCAAGCTGTGTTAGGGCTGCTCGTGAAGATGATGCGAAGGATACAGTATTATTTTTTAAGTTTATGAGATCTGCTTTTGGATTCCTGGAGTTCGAAAGTGAGTAAGATGTAACAGCTAGTAGTGCCCATTTTGCCCCACCAGAAAGAGCCGGATCAGCTTGAATTACTTTTATGTCAGTTCTGTCTATTAGATCGTCAAAATCTTCAATTTTTTTTGGATTTCCTTTTTGAACTGCAAAAACGAGAGGACTTCTATTTAATACCCCTCTATGGGGAAGGGTAAATGAATTATCTGAAAGATGGGAAAGCCTTTCCTTGTCCCAGGGTGCTGCAACTATTGCTATCTGTGCTGGAACCCCCATTAAGATCTGATTAGTAATAGTGCCAGAGCCTGCAAATGAAGTGATCAGTTCTGCTCCATCGAACTTAGGGGAGATATCATTGTTAATTACTTCACCCAATATACTAAAGCCAATTAAAATTACGGTATCACGTCTAGGTAACGGTAATGAGACTAATGCTATTAGAATTATAAGGGCTAGAACTAACCTCACTAAGAGAATCTACTAATTACATTAGGTGATTACCATAGTTAGACCTCTAAAAACCTTTGATTTTAGTGATATAAGAGATTTTTTGATCTCAGAAGATCAATCTTAAATCCTGTCAGTCGATAGCATTTAGTAGCTATGTTAGAGAAATTCAAGGTTACAGATCTCGATTCAAGTATGATTAATGCGGCAGCCCCTTGGGTCATGGTCGAGCGATTACGCGTTGAAGCCAAAAATAGAGAGATTCTAAAATATGCGATTGAGGCATTTCCTGATGGTGATTTGAAATTATTTACAGATCTATTAGTTGCACGAGCCCTCCTCTCTACTCAAAGCCTTCCCCGTTGGGCTGAGGTTTTTGATCTTTCCGGAGTCGATTCCACAGTAAGTGGTGCCCAGTTTGAGGATGCCCCAGGAGTAGGAAGATATTTAGTTGTTCCTGGCGCAGTGGTTTGTCAGATAAAAGAGGGTGAAAACGACGAGTTCGCACTTTTCAATGGGATTAATGATCTTAGAGAAAAGGTGGGAGAAGGACGAGATTGGATCTTTGACCTGGCATCTGTAAAAAAAGTCTCAACTGGACTACTTGGTTATTTAGTTGGGCTTCAGTCAGAACTGAAGCGATCTGACAGAAGAGTTATTCTTCTATGGTTATCAAAGGGGGCTGTTCCAGATCAATTTTTAGAATCTATGAAGAATCGGTTCTCATTACTTAAGAAGGGGACATTCTTACTTTCAACTTAGAAGAGCCATTTCTTTTGATATAGTAGCTTTCTAATCGGGGTCTTAATCACAACTAGCAATAATCCTATCGAGAACAAGCACCATACAGCTGGCCACTCGTTCCAGTTATCTGTAGTCATCTTTGCTAAAAGAGGGCCCACAAGTATGTGATAAAGGGTGAATCTCCAGGATCCATAAAGAATCGGTAAAATAAATGCAGGAATTGCGTAACCTAATCCTACTATTTTAAGACCGTTTAGCGGGATCTCCCACGCTATATGCCATGTTCCGCTAACTGAACATGTTCTTGTTCCGCACATAGCATCATTTACCTGAACACATGTTCCGGCCCAATCAAATGGAATTAACCTAAATAGAAAGGTTATAGAGCCGATAAAGCAGATAGTGTAAACCCAAGGGGTTATCTTCTCTCTCGTTTCTTTATTGATAAAGTGGAGTGAAAACATGTTTATGAAAAATGGCTGAAACGCTATGTGAAATGCTCCAAGAAAAGTAAGAACTTGATTTAGGGGGAGATCGCAAAGATTAATTACTGCGTAAGTTACAGCTTGAAGAAGCTCCATTGCAGAAAAGTACGCTAGGGGAAGCCATAGATTTCTATCTTCTCCTTTTTTTGCAACATATGCTGTGCTTGCTAGCCCAACTGTTGCTAGGACTGCAGATGCCTCACCAGACCAACACATTTATCTTAAGTAACCGATTTGTGTGGTTTGTCCTAGAGATCATTCTTCGGGGGTCAGGTCGGGAGGCCTGACCAGACAAATGCTAGCGTCTGTCTGGTCAGGCCTCCCGGTCTGACCCCCGATCTAATATCCTATATATTCTCTATAATCCAAAACAGAAGCCTCTATAATACTTATTGCTTCTTTTTGCCCATAGATCTCCTCAATCTTGACCGGATTTTTCGTTTCACCAGGAGCAAGTTTATAAGTCATAAAGTAATGCTTTAGTCTGTCTAAGATTGAGCCTGGTAGATCCTCAATCGAAGCAGTGTTGTAATATGCGCCGTCTCCATCAAGAACTCCTAAAAGCTTATCGTCAGCTTCTCCTTTGTCTATGATTCTAATTCCACCAATTGGTCTTGCTTTTAAAAGAATATTTCCATGGACAATCGGACGTTCTGTAATCACACAGAAATCTAAAGGGTCACCATCTCCTTTAGTAGCTGCTTTTGAAAATGAAGCAACCTTATCTCCACTGTAAGTTTTTGGGAGAAATCCATATGGTGCAGGGCAATAGTTTGAGAATCTTTGAGGTCGATCGATCTTAAGAAGACCGGAGTCTTTGTCTATTTCGTATTTCATTACATCTGTTGGAATAACCTCAACAAACACTACAACTTCGCTTGGAAATTTTTTACTTTGCTCTACTCCGTGCCATGGGTGTGCTACGGAGCTAGGATTTTTGGTTCCCATGTTCCCCCACGTTTTTCAAACTTTAATCTATGATGCAGCCTACTAGGCTGTCCCTGCCAGAACTCAAAAACAAGAGGCTCTAGCCTAAAACCACCCCAAAATGGGGGACATGGAATATCTCCACTAAAAGATCCTTCAAGTTCTCTGACTCTCTTTAAGAGAAACTTATGATTTGGAACTTCAGAGCTTTGAGGTGATGCCCAGGCTGCTACCTGAGCAGACCTTGGTCTTTCTCTAAAATATTCCTCATTAGTTTTTCTTGAAGTTTGCTTCACCTTACCTTCAATTCTAATCTGCCGTTCAAGCTCGCCCCAGTAGAACAAAATTGAGGCATATGGATTTCTTAAAAGCTCTTCTGCTTTTTTACTCTCGTAGTTTGTAAAAAAGACAAACCCCTGTTTATCCCATGACTTTAGAAGAACCATCCTGACTCGTGGAAATCCCCCTTCAGTAGTAGTCGCAAGAGCCATTGCATTAGGCTCTGGATTGTCTTTAGCTTGAGAAAGCCAACGCTTAAAAAGAGCAAATGGGTCTTTGCCGCTAGGAGGTGTTCTATTTACCACGTAGTCTGATTTGACTCTCGTAAGGTAAGGTTTTGAAGCCACGAAATTTCACCTCGAGAAAAAAGAGTTGGAAGTACAACGACAACCATATCGATTCGAATGGTTTCTGGAAAGTAGTTGTGTGAATCTATGAATTTCTTTAAAGAGCTTTTAATTCGGTGTAATTGCGGGTCTTTTAACCTAGATCTAATCTCATTCGGAGTTCTTTTAAGTGTTTTTACCTCAACAGCAACTAGAGTTCTTCTGTGAAGTGCTATAATATCGATTTCAGCTCCGCCTGTTTTATCTCTCCAGGCTATGATTTTTAGACCTTTCCCCCTTAGAAATTTTAAGGCTCTATATTCCCCGATAAATCCCAAAAAAAGTCTTTTAGAACCGAAAACTCTGCCTATGAACAGCCGACCTGCCAAAGCGGTGAAGAGCTTCTTTATGCGCCTTAGTAGGGTATCCGAAATGCTTTGCAAATCCATATTCAGGAAATTTTTTGTCTAAGATCTCCATAAGGCTGTCTCTTGTGACCTTTGCCAGTATTGACGCAGCGCTGATGCATGGGACTATTTTATCACCTCCGATTATAGTCTTCTGTTCGGTTAAAGTAGGAATTTGTTTATTCCCATCGACTAAAATGAGGCTTGGAGCTAAGTATTCAGCTGCTTTTGCCATTCCCCAAAGCGAGGCTCTTAAAATATTTAATTTATCGATTCTTCTGGCCCCTACAGCAATAATTTTGTAACCAAGAGCCACCTCTTTTATAAGAGAATAAGCTTCGAGTCTTTTTTTGTAAGAAAGTGCTTTTGAGTCACATATTAAAGGGTGCTCAAAACCGTCTGGGAGTAGTACAGCCGCAGTAACCACTGGTCCTGCCAGTGGACCACGACCTGCCTCATCAACGCCTACGATTCTCGATTCTGATAATTTTCGATGGACCATAAACCATGGATAGTAAGAATAAAATTACTGGATAAGCAGCCACCCTGCTAAACCAAGATGGGATACCGATTGCTTCTAGTGTTGGTAGAACCCCGGGAAGAAGGTGCTTGTCTATTAAGTATCCTAGGATACCAGCGATTCCGAGGAAGATAATTTGACTAATAAGATCTTTCGGGTGAAAGGCATGTTTTTTTCCACTCCACATCTCTAGCTTAGTGAAGATAAGAAGCAGGATAAACAGACAAGGAATTCCAAACCATAGAAAATAAAGAAGATACATAGGGTATTGTTAAACCTCCATGGGTCATACTAATCTTTAGTTAGGGCTCGTGGAAGTTTATAAATTTTTTTATCCACATTTTAACCCACTTCACTTTAGTACTCCGCTACGCCAGCAGGAGCTGGGGGAGCTTTCGCAAAGTGCTGTCCTATTAAGGCGGGCATTAGAGTTTGCAGTCCATAGAAACTCTGGACTTGAGCGAAGAAGAGTAAGTCAGGAACAGCTTGAGTCAGCCTTAAAAGCTCTCAGATATATTGAGCGAATTTTGCTCTCTGTTGAGGACGCTCACCCAGGAGACTCAGATCAAGATCTTGAGCAGTTAGCCAGTGAAAGAAAAGAATTACCAGGCTGGAAATCTTGGGCATCAATTCTTGAATCAGAACTAAAGAAATCTCCAAATAAACCTGCTAAAGTTGCTTGATGGCTGATGGATCCAGAGGAAAAGCGAGAAAACATCTAAATGAGAGGCTTGCTGCGCTTCATCAAAGGGCAATGCAGATTGAGGAGCAGTTAAAGAACCTTGATTCATGCAGATTTTATAGGGCATGTATATTTGGAAGTGCAAGAATCAAGGGTGATTCAGAGGAGTACAATGAAGCATTTGAGCTTGCCAGATATTTTGCTTGGGCGGGGATTGATGTTTTAACTGGTGGCGGACATGGGTTGATGGAAGCTGCAAATAAAGGAGCTCAGTTAGGTAGGAGTGAGCAAAAAACAAAGAGCCTTTCCTTTGGAATTTCAATACAACTACCACATGAGCCTGAGCCAAATATGCATCTTGATATTAAGAGGCATCACTATAAATTTTCTTCAAGGCTTGATGATTTTATAAGATTATCTAATGCGATAGTTTGTTTGCCTGGAGGAATTGGGACTCTCTTAGAGCTTGCATTTTCCTGGCAGTTAATTCAGGTCAAGCACATAAAGCCAAGACCACTCATATTGCTGGATAAAATGTTTTGGGGAGGATTTATCGATTGGATGAAGGGCGAAGTTCTTACAAGGTCACTTGTTTCTCAGCATGACTTTGATTCGATTGTGATTGTAGATACCCCTCAGGAAGCCTTTGAGGTTGTGAGTAAGGATTTTGAAGGATGGAGAAAGGTTTGTGAGATAGGGTAGGGTACTACTGAATTGATAAAACGCGCCTTGGCGCCTACATGGAGGGGGGCTACTTTTATTCATAAACCTCCTTGTATTGTTAAATCTTGGATTAACGTAAGAGACATTAGTGCTCAACTATAGTGAAGTGGGTTTTAGTTTTTAGAGAGGCTTTGTTTGCGCCTTGGAGTTGGTGCAAATTACCTAATTGAAGGCCTGCCTACATGGAGGGGGGCTACTTTTATTCATAAACCTCCTTGTATTGTTAAATCTTGGATTAACGTAAGAGACATTAGTGCTCAACTATAGTGAAGTGGGTTTTAGTTTTTAGAGAGGCTTTGTTTGCGCCTTGGAGTTGGTGCAAATTACCTAATTGAAGGCCTTTAGTATAATCCTAGATACTTAACTAGGAACCTTTGTAATGATTTATATATTAAGAAAGAACAGACAATTCTGGTCTAATCATATTGATAGCTCTTGGCAGGGTAGGTAAAAACACGCCCGGTGGAAATTCCAAATGGAAGCCTTTTCGAACGGCTTGATATGCCTGCTTGGCCTGTTCTACTAGTGAACGATAAAAACTAATGAATCTTTTTCTAAGTTTCGGGATTGTGGATAGGCAGATCGTTCTTCTGCCAAATGCCTTTGGAATATATGGCCTTCTTAGGCTCTCTCTTTGTGAAGACACAATTTTTATAGGCTCAAGCCGTGAAAGATAAATATTAATTCTATCTTGAATCTTTTTTAGCACATCCAGATCCGACATTCGAGCAGTGTTTGCAAAGCAGTCCTTAAACGAAAGAAGATCTACTTCTAAATCGATCTCATGGTTGTTTAGATCAAGCAGCCGAGCACTCTTTTCTTTTTCTTCTTTCCATGGCTTATCTGGGTCATTTAAGGGACTTATTGAGCTTCTTGCAATTGCTACACACTTTCTTTTGTTTACCTGAAAGCTTGAGACCCCTCTATAAGACTCAATACTACTTGACAGCTTATCTTTTACTGGATTCGTTAAAATATAGGCTATTCGATTAAATATCTCCTCCGAGTCTAATACTACTGGAGAATCGTATCCTTCTTCCCAAATCGTCTTCTTCCTTCTACCGAGAAGCCTATTAATCCCATGCGCAGTCTCTTGTTTTACGTATCCCACAAAGCCACAAAAATCCTCGGGATTTATTACTTTCAGTAACATATGAAAATGATTAGTAGAAAAGCAAAAACAGATTATATCTACAGGATACAACTCTTTCGCCTTAGCTAGTGATGACCAGATAATCAAATTAACAAAAGAATAGGGCAGAAGTGGTAGCCCTTCTTCCGTTCTCGATGTCACCATCACTATATCGCGATTCCTATACACCTTTCTTAAACGAGGCATATTATTCCTATCGCAATATCTACGATTTTGTTTACTACAAAAGTAGCCCCCCTCCAGCCACTACGGCCCCCCTCCAGCCACTACGCGGCGTAGCTTCAAGTTTTACAAAAACAATTTGTCTTGGAGATCTAGTTTGTTTCATTCAGCGACGTATGTTTTTTTTTGAGCAGCTTCATTTTTAAGCCATTAGCCCCATTACTTTCGATGTGAAAATAGAGAGGCAACTGTCCCCATTCACACCTAAAGATATTTGCAGATTTCAAAGAGAGTGAACATATTTAGAGCCACCCTCCTTTGGAGATCTCTAATACTTAATTATCCACATGTTTTCAAATACTTATAAAATATTAGAAAATTTATTTTTAAAGGAGTCTGGTTCCAGAATTCACTCCTCTTCCAATCAAACTCTTTTACTTTCATATACCTACGTAGAGGACTATGATTTATGCATGCTTCGAGTTAGGCTCTCACTAATAATTTTAGGTTCCTGTAAAATAATTTATGGCCTCAAACAATATTACTTCTTATGTTGCCGCTACTCCTATTCTACTCACTCCCAATGATGGAGAACGATTCTCTATAATCGGCGGTGGTGTTCGTATACTTATTGATGGTGCCTCATCCGGTGGCCGCTGCTGTATGTTTGAATGTCCGATACCTCCTGGAGATGGACCGCCCCTTCATAAACACGAGCACGAAGACGAATTATTTTATGTTCTTCAAGGGAAAATTAAGTTTTCAGTTGATGGGGAAATATTTATTGGAGAACCAGGTTCATTTGCATGTGCCCCACGAGGCTCGGTACATTCATTTCGTAACATAGGAGCACAAACTGCACTTCTGCTTGTAACGTGCACACCTTCAGGGTTAGAGATTCCATTTAGAGCAGTCCGCGACCCAGAACCTGGAGATACTCGTGATAAACTATCTCCAGAAGAAGTAATGTCTGAGTTTTATAAACATGGAATAACATTTGTAGGTCCGCCTTTGACTGACGAACATGACGAATGATCCCATAAAAATGCTAGGCTCATAAAATGAATTTAAATACAATAAAATTTGATGATGGTGATGCTTACGAGCAATACATGGGAATATGGAGCAAGCTGGTAGGTGATATATTTTTAAAGTGGCTATCTCCAGCTCCAGGATTGCAATGGCTTGATGTAGGTTGCGGTAACGGAGCATTTACCGAAAATATTGTTGAAAGTTGTTCTCCCTCTTCTGTTCATGGGATTGACCCATCAATAGAGCAGATTGATTTTGCTCGCTCTCGACTTGATTCGACTCTCACAAAGTTTACTCAAGGAGATGCTATGGATTTGCCATTTCAGGATCAATCATTCGATATAGCCATTATGCCACTAGTAATTTTCTTCGTACCGGAGCCAGAGAAAGGAGTTTCTGAAATGGTTCGAGTGGTTCGTCCAGGAGGGATTGTTTCAGCTTATGCGTGGGACATGATGGAAGGTGGATTCCCGTATATGAACTTGATTGACGAAATTCGGTTGATGGGAATTGATGTTCCAGTTCCCCCTAATCCTGACGCATCCCGTTTAGAAACTATGAAAAGACTTTGGATAAATTCTAGTCTTGTTTCAGTTGAAGAAACGGAGATCACTGTTCAGCGTTCATATTCAGATTTTGATGAATATTGGTCAATTGTTCTAAGGGGACCAAGTGTTGGATCAAGCCTAAAAGCCATGCCCTATGATGAATTAACAAATCTTAAAGATAGAATGCGCAAAGTTCTACCTTTCAACTCATCCGGACGTATTACTCTTAGTGCGCGTGCAAATGCAATTAAAGGGTCTGTTCCAGGTTAAATCTTGCAGATAGAACTCTCAATCCGATGAAGTGCAGGCTCAACTGAGGGTGCTTGTATACTGGATGTATTATTATTTGGAGTCATCCTCTTATTGGATCTCCAATTCTTAATTCCCACTCATACGTTCAAGTGCTTACAAATTTATGGAAGAACTATTATTAGAGGTTGACTACAAAATCCGCAGATACCTGCCTCAAGATAGATTCTGATAAAGTCCACGACATGGCTCGATCATATATCGTCTAATAACATCAAAAGTATATTCACTAGGATGAAAACCATTAAATAGATCTTGACCAGATCTCTTGTGAAAACCTTCTTCAATGGTTGCAGAGTATGCTCTATCAGCAACTGTTCTGAATGCTGCAATCAGACCATCATAAGTTGGATCCGTGAGTCTGATTTTATCTCGATCAACAACAAAAGTAGGACTATCTGTTGGGTCTTTAGATGGATTCCAAAGGACTGTATCGAAAATCATTGAAGTAGCAAGGACATCAAAATCACCTTCGCCCCCCGGTCTATGAATGTCCATACCAAACATTGTACAGCAACTTGCAGCAACGATTTTACCAGGATGTATTCCTATCGATACCTTTTCTAATGGAGCACGCACACCGGGATAGGTTCCAAAAATCCAATCAGCTGCCCAGTATTCCATTCCACTTGCCCAATATTCTTCTATCGCTCGATCTCTAATTGTTGAAACCCTACCCTCTTCAAGTCGCCTTCTAAATCCAAAACCGCTTGAGTGGCCAATATCATGTAGTCCATAGTCAAGAGCCCTTGCTAAGTCTCCCTCAACTCCCTGAACAGCCGATATAAGAAGTTCCGCAGTTTCTTCATCGAAAATTCTTCTAATACATTCTGCGCCAATATTATCAAAGCGCCTGCGCTGCTCTGTTAAATTTAGAAGTGCAGGCCCTCCTCTGCCTCTATCAAACTGCCAAGAATCAGGAACAATGAAGGCTTCACCTGATTCGCCTCCAATAAGGCCATAATTCCAGTTCTCATGATATGGAGTTACCTTGGAAGGATTTTCTCCAAGAAACATCCGCATGTACCCTCTAAGATCAAAAAATTGTTTTGCAGCAATTCTCATTCCCTCAATTTTGGCAAGAATACCATGATCAACTTTGCCAGATAGAGCACTTAGGGTGCTTATAACTTCTCCGCCACGCCGCTGAATAAATGGCCCTGCTAAAATAAAATCCCCATTATCAGAGTTGACAAACGAACTAGTTACGAAACGATTTTCGATTGATTTCCATGTATTCTTCCTAATTGCATATAGAAGCTCTCTTTTGTAACCATTAGGTAGATCCTCCGTGCTGTTAAGAACTATTTGATAAAGTTCCTCATGTTGTGGAATCGCATTGCCTAAATGTCTTGGGCTAAATCGTATACTTGCTGTATGAATTGCAACCACAATTATTTCCGATTAAGAGACATAGTACGTTCTGTTTATTTTATCATCTTTGAGATCTATGTCTTGCTAAGTAATTTATAACAACGGGACATGCAAAAACCTCAATAACTTCAGCTCCTTAACTTTACCTGAACCATACAGGTAATTGACTAAGATCAGTTAGATAAGGGTTTTGTGAGGTTATTCTTAAGTATAGTTTTGTTATTTATTTTTGAAGCTTCTGCGCAAAAGTTAAGCCCTAACTTCCTAAAAAAATATAACTTAAAAGCCACCTGCCAAAATGGAAAATTTGGTGCAGTTTACAAAAACCGCTTTAAAAGAATTCATAAGTTTAAGCATAAATTTAAATCTCAGCGCGCATACAAGAAAGCTAAAAAGAAGGGAAAGATCTTATGTGCAACTGTAAACTTTGTAGAAACCCCAAAAGCCACTCCAGATCCGACACCAACAATAACTCCAACAGCTACTCCAACCGAAGATCTTAATATTACCTGTGATGATTCGTTGCCAGCAGAAACCCCGATAGCAAGAGAACTTGAAGAGGGGAATATAATTCGTGACCCTTGGAGATATAATAAATCTGCCCCTCAGCCTACACCAACTCCCCCATCTCCTCCGGCAGGATTTTCTCATCAACTTGATGGGCAAAATAAAATTTTAAAGTATACAGGTTCATTTGAGACTGAAGAGCTTGAGGGATACATGAAAATCCCACTTTCTATTGATGGTCTTGAAAATGGGGAAAACTATCTCATTTCTTATCGACATAAAGTAGAAAATGTTCATTGTTACAACTCACTTAAGTATCCTGGCCATAATGCCAATGCTTACATAGCAGATACAAAGGGGATCTACTGTGGAATACCTTCAGCATATCTTGTTATTAGACGAAATGGAGCAGTCTGGGGAGAGTATCTAAGGCTTACAACCTTACCACGCTGGGACGGTGGATACACCTGGAATGAAAGACGAGATTGGGCTGAGGAAAAAATGTTATTTAGATTACCAAAAACAGGCACAATTACTCTTGAGCTAAGGCTTGAAATGAAAGGCTTTAATGGAGATTTTTTAATCGATAATGTAGCTATCTCACGCGAATCTCTTGGATTTGAAATGCAGCTTGATGGGGGGGAATTTTCTACTAATGAAAAAAATTACAACTTTCGTGATGTAAGGATAGTAAAAGCAAGTCCAAAGTGTGTTGAAACAGATAACCTATCTATTGAAACAGCAGGAATTCATTTTAAAACTGAAATGGATTCTTTGGTTGTAACTCGAGATGGAAGAAAGATCTCGAAACTTCAATTTGAAAGTGGAGCGTTGGTAGGTCTTAAAATCAGATCAAAGCCTCCGCAAGATACAGCAGGGAACGTTATACTCTCAAATGATAAAGTAGCTCTTAAAATCGGAGCGGATGGAATGGTAGTTGGTAAGGCTAAAGAAGATATAGCTATTTCAGTAACAGGGAATGAAGATAATCGCTCAGATAATTCCTGTCCTGAATGTTATAAGAAATTTTATTTTAACTATGAGGCTGGGGTTGTTTTTGAATCTAATATTGAGTCCTATGATGGATTTCTTTTCTCTCAGATTTTTCCATATCAGGACGTGACTGCCTTGAAGGTAAATGCCTACTCCTCTGCTATACCAGCCCCAACTCCTTCAGGCCCTTCTTATAGTGATCGATATGGTGATTGGAGATATAACGAACAATATTTAAGAGATGTAATCGAACGTCCACTACCAGAGGTAATTTATGTACCTGATAATTGGACTAGTCTTCCACAGGGCGCTAAAACTCCATCAAGAACCTGGGAGCTCAATTATCAGATTCCAAAAAGAGGTCAGTTTATTCTATCAGCATTCCCTGTTAGAACGATTGACCCTAAAGCGATGTGTGGTGAAAGATTTCAAAGTGGCCTTTCGGTTGATCCGAAAAATTCAGATTCAGGGACCAATTTTATTAACAGGTACTTAGAGGCATCAAGAGTTGCACCAAATCACCTAAATATACTCTTTTTAAATTGGACTAAGTATTCAAGAGCAATAAACGATAATATTCCTCAGTATTATTTTATGGAGTACTATCTTGATGGAACTACCAGAAGATTTAGGTATGTAGCTCCAGATCCTTTAGCTTTAGATTGCCCTTCAAGCTCTACTTTTCTTGGAGTTTGTAAAAGGAAATTCCAAAAGGGCTCAGACATTCATGGGCCATATTACGTTACACAAGAACTGGATCTGCAAGGTGTTTCTGAGGAGTTGCATGTAATAAATTTCTTACAACAATCAGAAGACCCAATATTCTATATTGGGCTTCAATTTTTCTACTCAAAGAACCCAGAGGTTATCTTAGAAAATTTACAGGAGATCTTTGATCGATATAAACCTTTTGGTTTAAAGGGATTTTATTTTGATGGAGCTATTCCTGCAGAACCTCTTAAAACTCTAGAAGTTTTAAGAGGAACAAGAAGAATCGTAGGGGAAGAAGGAGTTGTAATTCACCACTATTCTAAGCCAAATGAATTACTTCCACAGACAGACCATTATTTTATCCCTTCACTAACAGCAAGTCTAAATGCGAGGCTTTTAGGTGAGGGGGTTAAAAAAGAGTGGGATCTGAGAGGTTCAGTTGGTTGCCCTAAAGTTTGGGGTTTGATGTACGGAGGTAAAGGTACAGTTGTTTCAGCATTAATGCCTGAATTAAGGGGAGTTGATTTCTGGAAAACAACTGATAGCGAATTCTTTTATTCTTCAGTGCCTCCAAGAGATCAAACAAGAGCGCAACTCAATTGTGGAGGACAGATCTTTGCTCCAATTCACAACGAACCGCTTTCGGCTACGTCTAGTCGGAAAGTTTTTGCCTTTATTGAAAAATCAAAATCAGGAATTAACGCTACAGGGTCTCCACTTAGAGACAAAGCTTGCATGCCTACTGAAGCTTCAGACCCACAATGCCCAAATAATGGAGAGGATGGATATTGGTCAGGGCTACAGCTTAGATGTAACTAGGCTTTTCATATATTCAAGTAGCCTGTCTTTAATCTCAGGCATCTTAAGAGCATAAGCAATATTAGCCTGGATAAATCCAAACTTATCACCTGCGTCGTATCTATCACCCTTAAAAAGATAACCAACAAATCCTTCTTCTTTCATAAGACGTGCCATGGCATCAGTAAGTTGAATCTCCCCGCCTTTTCCAGGGGTTTGTCTTTCAAGGATCTCAAAGATCTTAGGGGTAAGAATATATCGCCCAACAATTGCATATCTTGATGGGGCTTCCTCAAGAGCCGGTTTTTCCACCATCTTATTAAGATCTAAAACACCAGGTTCTAATTCTGCTCCAGCAGCGCAACCAAACTTTGAAATATCCTCATCAGAAACCTTCATTAAAGCTACAACAGATTTCCCGTATTTATTGTAAACATCGATCATCTGCTTTGTGCATGGCACTTCTGCATCTACTAAGTCATCACCAAGAAGAACAGCAAAAGGCTCATCACCAACTATATCTTTTGCGCATAAAACTGCGTGGCCTAACCCCCTTGGGCTTTGCTGTCTTGTTGAAACGATCTTAACAAGTCCACTTGCTTCATTAAGAAGTCTTGCAAGGTCATATTTACCTTCACTTTCAAGTTTTGCCTGAAGTTCGGAGTTAAGATCAAAGTGATCAACTATGCCGGTTTTCCCTTTTCCTGTTACAAGAACTACAGTTTCGATACCTGCCTGATGAACTTCTTCAACTATGTATTGAATTGTTGGAGTGTCAACAATTGGGAGAAGCTCTTTTGGCACTGACTTTGTAGCCGGAAGAAATCTTGTGCCTAAACCTGCTGCTGGAACTATCGCCTTTTTTACTTTCATAAGGGGGACATATTAGCCAAAAAATAAGGAAACTTCCAATAAGAGTCTCCGATAGAACTAAAGAGAAGGAGAAAAGAAATGACAGACCCAATATCACATAAAATCTATATAATTCATGACCATAAGTTTGGTGGAAGAAGAAATAAATGTAGGCAAGATAGATGGGAAAATAGATGTGGAAATAGGTGGCAAAAACAAGAATGGCAGAAACAAAATGGTTGCGAAAAACCTGTTCTCCCATCAAAAGATGAGTGTCTAGAAAAGGCAAAAGCTGACAAAGCAGAGTGCTTACCACCAAAGGTTGATTGTTGTCCCAAGGAGCCACCTGTAAAGGTTGATAAGTGCCCAAAAGAGCCTGTGCCAGCAGCGGATACAACTGAAAAAGTTGTTAATAGTCTCACCGATCAAGAAAAACGCCGATTAGGAAGAATACTTTCAGCTAAACGTGGGGAAGATGTAGTTGTCACAGATAAAACCAGAGTTTCTGAAGAAGATCTGTATGCTTTAGCAGTAATGAATAAAATTAATCCTAAACTAAAGCGAAAATTTATCGATAACCTTGCAGATGCGAGAGTCGAAATGAAGAAGGAGGGGGTCAAAGAATTTTTTCCAGCAGTCGATAAAGCTATGAGACAGCTTATAAAAGATGGAGAAATTACTAAAAAGGAATTCACTGAGCTAAAACAATTCGCCCTAGGAAAAGCTCAACTTGATGGTAGAAAAGCGGAGCTATCTACCACCAAGCAAGAACTTGGTGACGGTTCGACAGGAAGTGTAATTGATACATTTAGAAATAACTCAGAAGCTACGATGCGTCAGGTTAGGCGTCATAGATGGCTTCAAGATAAATGGGAGAAGGAAACTGGAATCACTTCACAGATAAAAACTCCCAAGGAAAAATCTACTCATTCATTAGAAGGTAGTGGAGAATTTCTTTGGAAACCAGTTTCTGAGTCAGACGGAAAACTAGTGGTGTTAATCCCATCTGCATTGACCGGTATGGTAGCAGGAGTTTCAATTCAAACTGAAAATGGCAAAGTGATTGATGAAGGAAGATTTAAAGGGGTTGGAAACGGAGGAAGAGAACATTTTAGATTCTCAAATGCTGGAGGCTCTTATCCAGATGGGGTGGTAGTTGTAATCAAGCTTAATGATGGATCTGAGAAGCGAATAGTTATTAAGGAAACCAGCGATCGGTTTACTGAATAAACGTTGCTTGCCGGTAAATTTAGACCGACTGCTTAAAAAAATATGCTACTATTTTGTAACGTGTAAATATTTCTGATGTCTAAATAACTGAAAATATTCACTAATCAGAGATAGTCACATCTAAAAACCTCAACTAAAAAATATAATGGCCGACTAAACTCCTGTATGAGGATCGGTTCAAATATCTCATCTTTGGTTGCACAAAGACGCCTTAATGAGGCTACAGGAACACTCAGTCAAGTTTCAGAACGATTATCCTCAGGACTAAGAATCAACAGAGCCAGTGATGATGCAGCAGGGCTTTCAATTGCTGAAGGACTAAATGCCAATAGAAGAGTCGCAACAGTAGCGATGCGAAATGTAAGTGATGGACAGTCTCTCCTCTCCATAGCTGATGGAGCATTAACACAGCAAACTTCGGTTATAACCAGAATGCAGGAACTAGCAGCACAATCAGCAAATGGAACTTTCTCAACATCACAAAGACTTTCACTTGATAAAGAATTTCAGGCTATAAAAGCTGAATTTTTTAGAATATCCCAGACCACGATGTTTAATGGGTTATCCCTGCTTGATGGTAATGGGCTATCAAATAGATTCAATATTCAGCTTGGATTAACTGGAAGAGAAGAGCAGCTTGGAGTCTTGATTGATACAAGGGGAAGCCTAAGGGGTAGAGTTGATCTCACTGTATCAGGGGTAAATGGAGGTACGCAGGCAACTGCTGATTGGATTGCAAGCCTCTATGGTAGATCTACTCATACTGAAGCTCAGCTATTTCAGAGTGGTTTTGATGGACAGGTTATTATGACTACATCTGTTGATGATATGGGTAGAACCAGGGATACAGCGGTATTTGTAAGTAGAAAAGCTAACGGGGTAGCTGGTGAGCAGATCTTCATGAGAGCTTTTGTTCGATCCTTAGATAATCCAACTCTATGGGAAGGAGAAGTTGACATCGCTGACTACGCAGCATTTTCCGGTGGATTATATTCAGTAAATCCGAACGGAACGGTTGGAGCAAATAATGTTTTAACACTGAGTGATGGAACGTATGGGGATTTTAGTGTGAATTTTGGAAATCTAGTCTTTTATGATGGAGTGAATGGAACTAATTCTTCTGAGGCAGCATTGCAAGCTTTAGATGTAACTAATACAGACAGAAGCAGATATGCACTCGATGAGTTATCCAAACACTTAGCATCAGCTGCTCAGCTTAGAGGAAATATTGGAGCGTATATGCAACGACTATCAGTTGCTTTTAATAACCTGTCTACCTCAAGAGAAGCTTTTACTGCTGCGGAATCTAGAATCAGAGATACTGACATTGCTGCCGAGAGTGCAGAATATCTGAGACTTCAGATACTACAAAGTGCAGCGGTAAGTGTACTAAAGACCGCAAACCTTGTACCGGAACTAGCATTGAAGCTAATAAACACAGATTTAGTATAGATATTATTGGTGCTTAAACTTATGAAGCATACAATTTGTCTCGATAAAGAATCTATTAGTTCTTGGAGCTTTAAAAGAATATCGGTTCGATTCGTCGTTCAAAGTTCTATTACGAAGTACTTTCCCATTTGAGTTTTTAATCTTAACCCACTTAGCACCTTTAATTAATATTTTATTTCTACTTCTCCTGAATGTTACTTTATATTTCGAATTACATGATGGAGTTAATCTCGGGCCTCCGGAACCAGGGGGCTCATCTAATGTAGGGTTCTTCGATAGCGCCAATATGATAATATCGTCTGGAATCTGAAGACCTTGAATACCATTACTATTCTCATAGCTTTCTAGAGGAAATTCGCTAATATATGGGCGTATGATGTCTATATTCCATAAATCTTCAAAGTTCACATTGATTGTTCTAAAGATATTAGCTGGCTCATTCGTTGGATCGGTACGCAAGTACCTCAGTACCAGGAAATATCTTCCATCGCTTCTCTGGTAAAGTGAATGCTTTATGCCGTCAGGACTGGGTGGAAAATTTGGAGAGGTTAGTCTGTAGTTAACAGAGCCTGGTTCAAAAGAACTTGCTGAATCTTCAAATAAGGCCAAAAGATTTTTCAATGAATAAAATACCGGTTTTGGCTCATAGTTAGGATTTAATAATCCAAAGCTGCCTTGCATCGGGTTAGAAGCAGTTGGGAATCCTTCCTGGGATAGCAGTTCATAAATATAAACACTATCAACTTTTGGATGTTCGATAAAGTCAAAGTATGACACTAGAGTGTTCCAAGCCTGCCTTTCTTCTGATTGCCAGGAGTTGTCATTAGGATTACTTTTCTCTGTATAATAACCGAACTCAGTGATGTCAAAGCGTTTCTGGTCGAATAGGTCAAGTCTTGATGGAAATTCCCTGTGAAATATTCTTACTCCAGCTGGTCTAATAAAGTCGTACAGATTTGCAGTTTGATTATCAAGGTACTGATTTATTGGTCGCATTGACTCAGTCAATCCTATTGATTCATAAAGTGGAACGTGAACTAGGGGTGGGCCATGAACCGGAATGTTTCTAATGTCAGCATTAGAGTGTGATTTTACCCCTTGATACAGTCCTCTTGAGTATTCTATCAGTTGCTGAACCCAGTCTGAACCCCTACAAAAGCGAGTTCTTTCTATCCAGCTCAGTCCTGAAGGAATGGTTCTTGTGTCGTGAGGACAGGTTGATGCACCTGAAAATATATTATCATACTCGTTTCTTCCTAAAATTTTTTTTATCTTTATTCCACCGGGGAAAACTTTACTTCTAAAGGTTCCACCAATTTTATGCAGCTCAATTTTTTGTAGCTCAGCCAAACCGTCCGAGAATGAGATGTTTTGCTCTGGGCTCATACCAATCAAAGATACAGCGATTCCAGAATCAGATAGCGCTCTTAACTTAAGTGAGTATCGGTGAAATGAGGAAATATCTATGTTGGGATCGTTACCAGTTCTGTCCCTGATATTTTTTATTCCCAACTCCACTAGCCTAGCTTTTAAAATTTCGAAAACTTGCGAATCGGGTGCATGACCATAGGAGTAGTATTGAAAATGTGTGTTTATTCCAAGTGAGTCTACCACATTCTTTGACCATCGAGCTTGCACTGGCTCAGACTGAGCTATAATTGGAATTAGAGCTAATAAAAAACGTAAGAGAATCATTTTAAACCAAAGTAAAACCTTTGATGTATATCTTGAGCAGGCAGAACAACAGTTCAAAGATAATCGACTATCGGTATTGTGTATTCAAATTATCTCGATAATGTGACAATCATATAAGAAGATTTCTTAATCTCGATCAATAAACCATGCGCGAGTCAGCTTTGAGCTTGAAAAGCTCAAGACGTGTGATCATAGTATGGGCTTCTTGGCGAAGCCGCGTTCGCCCAAGCTACAGTTAAAGTTACTATCATTAGCTATATAGTTGTAGTTTTTAGGGCTAATAATTTCCCGTCAAAGTTGTATATAGCCCAAGATAAAAACTTATAATCTAGCCTTCAGCTTCTTACTGGAAAGTGGACTTTCTTTTGAGTGAATTCCTGTAGGTAAATGATAATATTGATATGTAACCTCAACTTTAGATCTCTTTCTAGGTCGTTTAATTTCGTAAAATTCTCCCCGAAACTCTACATTTAAAGTCTTCTTCTTTTTCCCTTTTACTTTGAGTACTATTTCAACTCTGTTTGTAATATCACTGCCTCTAAATTGCTTGATAATAACCCTGATTTTGTCTCTCCTAGTCTTAATTTTAGCCTTCTCAGGTGTTGTATCTGGTAAAAGTTCATAATCTCTGGGCTCTCTGCAGCTGGAGTTACCGGTTTCTTCAACGCCACAACCACATAATCCAGGCTCAGACTTTAAAGGGTCATTAGGACATCGATCTAGGCAGTCTGGAATTAAGTCTCCATCAGAGTCATTGTCAGGTATACCACAGCCACATAGACCAGGTTTTAATTTTAGCGGGTCATCTAAGCATTCATCTACACACCCCATACACATTCTACTACTGTTTCCTACTCCTGTTTTTGAATGGCCACCCCGCGATTGTTCCCAAGGTTCTGCTTCACAGCCACAGGATCCCGAATCCCATTTATATAGGTTCATCCGTTGAGATAGACCTAGAATTTTATGAAATCCAGTTCCGTCTCTTATAAGTGCAAGAGAGAGGCTAGCAGAGCCGGAGTCCATCATTTGTGTACTTATTAATCTGCCTTGATGGTCTAATATAAGCACCTCATTCATTCCATGAGCCAAGGTGCCATATCTGAAAACAGGAACAGCTATCTCTAAGGTTCTATAGTCATCGTCTAAGTTTGCTAGTAGAGGTTCTCCGACCGTTAGGGGATAATCCAATATTTGATACTCAGATAGATCCTCAGCCTCTATGCAAAAAGGAAAGTTCTCCATCGGTAATCCATTATTCTCGTAGACATAGACGCAATTGTTTGCAAAAAAAACAAGTTCTATAGAACCATCACCATCTAAATCACCTGCTGATATCGTATTGTCGAGTTCGTCATTTGAAGGGTGTGGAATTAAAATAGGAAAGTTGGGCAATTCTGTACCTGTAGGGCTCAAAGAATGCACCTTAAGAGAACGCTCTGATGATAATTTTTCTAGAAAAAGAATATCGTTAACTCCGCTTCCGTCTATATCGAAAGCGGTCGGAGAAAAGATTCTGCCCTCGAATCGCTTTGGAAAGCCATGAGCAGTTTCTCCTCTACTATCTATAACCCATAGATCTCCTTTAGTATCTGTCAGAGATCCAGAACAAGTTCCTCCTCCGATACAAGATCTAGTGGCGATTACGATCTCTTTTCCAAAAGACGGTAGAAGGTCGAGAACCAAAGGGGCTGGAATCAGATTTCCTAAGGTGGATCCAAATGGAGGCAAAGGAGGTAGTTCTTTTGGAAAACCAAAAAGTTCGCTTCCATCTGGCCTCATGACATGAAGCCGAAGTGCGTTAGAAGTAAAGATCATTTCATCTAACCCATCATGATCTATATCAGAGACTGCTATAGAGGAGATCTCTCTATTTTCTACCTCAATTGGGCTACGTAGGGATGAGCCATCAATATTGAAAATATGGATTCTTCCACAAATATCTCCCGCGACAATCTCTTTAACTCCATCGTTGTTGAAATCAGAAAAGGTAATTCCTCTGTTAAAATCAGATACAGATAACTCTCGCTCGCAGCTAGGAACTACTTTTGGCCATCCTGGAAGAGGAACACCATCTGAGTTTAAAATCATAATTAGACTCCCGTTTGCAAACCCTAACTCATCAACACCGTCATTATTAAGATCGGCAACGGTTGGTTGATTTTTGGCTAAACATGAAAAAGTAGCCCAATAACCCACCTCTGACGCTATGCATGGAAGAGAAGTATTTAAAGGAAAATTAGGCATTAATTGGGTGTCTAAATATACTTCAGTGTTGGTTTCGTGAGTTCCAGAGTTACCTACAACTCTTAGTTTTATGATCCAAAAGCCACTTTTTATCCCTTCTACTTCGAACGGTTTCCATATGCCCAAGACTCCGTTTTCAACCTTAGATGGTTTATTTGATTCTAAAGTAAAGCAAATCTCAGAGTTTTTAGGACATACAGAAAGATCATAGTGTAGAAAATCAGAACCACTAGCGCTGCCGATTATTCGAATTTCCTTTTTTCCACTTAGTGGATACCAACTATTCACATCTTCTCGGTCATAATTTCTGGGAGAGTAAATATTAGTGCCGTCAATAAATAAAATTGCATAATCTTCTGAAATGACTTCATTTTCTGAGGAATCTAAACTATATACCTTGAGTCTTAACCAGATGAATGAATCCTCTACGGCGACAGGTAATGAAATTCTCCCAAGTATCCCATCGTCGACCGCATCTCTACCTTCACTGAGAATTTGCCAGTCCGAATCAAGTTTCATTGCCAACTCATATTTCAGAAATCCATGAGCCTTTGCTGTTCCTGTAATTGGATATTCGCCTCCTGTGATTCGACCACGAGTCTTGATCTTTGCTAGAGACATATGTTCAGCTGCTCTTGTCGCAGCTTCAGCATCCATTAATCCAAATCCTTGAGAAAATACGCCACGCCCTAACGACTCAGGAAGTTTTCTAGCAGTCCGTCGCATTAGATCTTTGATCTCGAATGGACTGAGAAATGGGTTTTTCTGAAGAATCAAAGCAGCTACTCCTGCGACGTGGGGAGATGACATTGAAGTTCCGGAAAAGCCTATTCTTCCCGGAGAGCAGGTCGATGGATCATTAAGTAAGGAGCTTTTTGGGGCACATACTATTGCCCCAGGAGCAACTAGGTCAGGTTTTAGATATCTCTCATTAGTATCTTCGTAGTTATAGCTAGGGCCAATTGAGCTAAAAGGAGTAACCTCATCTTCTGTTGGAGTTTGGTCTCCCCATAAATTTTGACCAGGATAGTTTTGCTTGAATGTAGCACCGACAGTTATGGCATTTATTGAAGACCCAGGAGAGGAGATAGAATAGCCGCCAAAATGCCCGGAATTCCCTGCTGCTACAACAGCGACAACTCCTGCAGAGACAAGATTGTCCACGGCCTGTGAGAGAATGCTTTCCGATCCTCCAGGACCTCCTAAGCTTAAATTTACAATATCAAGTCTGTCACTTAAACTCCCGTCACGGTTTGGGTCGAGAGAGTAGTCAAGACCAGCCAGTATTGAGGATAAATATCCCAGTCCATCATCTCCTAACACCTTAATTGCGTAAAGTGTTGCTTCTGGAGCTACCCCTGAATACCCTTGCTCAATTCCTGCTGCTATCCCTGCAACGTGAGTTCCATGCCCGTTTTTGTCATCAGGGATTGGATCGTTATAAACAAAGTCATACCCTCCTCCAAACTTTTGACATCCTTCAAAGGTTGTGCAAGCACCGAAAGCTGGATGTGAATGATCAACTCCTGTATCAATAATACCTATTCTTATATTACGACCCTTTATGGGGTTACCGAAGTTGTCATTTAGATTCCAGGCTTGTGCTATCTTCGTGCGTTGAAGAGATTCCTCCAGGGTTATGTGATAAATTTCATCTTCAATTATATTTAGACCATCTCTTTTTAACTCTGAAATTTTACTTTCAGTTGTCTCGATAAATAAAGCAACGCTTGCCAGCTTGGTCGAACCTTTTATTGAACTCTCCCCAACTTTTTCTGATACCTTGGAAGTGAGGTGTTCAATTTCAGAGACTACAGAACGCTGTAAGACGGGTGAATTATTGAAGTTCTTCACAAGTGGATTCGAGCTCCCCAATATTATATATCTCTTCGATGGTGTTTTGTTAACTTTGATCTGTTGAATCTCAGGGTTCTCTGGATGTCGGGGAGTATTGCTGGTTAAGTCAGGGAAGGTCTGGGCGTATAAAAATCCTAAAAACAGATTCTGAACAAGAAAAAACCTAAAATAACTCATAAACCATCCTCTAAAGTAGTGACTGAAAACTACATTAGAGGCTTATCTTTATTTAAGTGTAATTGATCCTGAATAAGACTACTCTAACGAAATTGTAACATCTTTAATTGACGGTCTTTTGAACCAAGTAGTGGCTTAGGCTCAGATATGTCCATATGAAAGTGCAATCTGAGAAATTTGCTGATGGGGATGGGCTGATTCTTAGAAGTTTTAGTGAGATAGTCGATCAGAGCATTAGAAACCGAGCTACAAGCCTTGGTTTTCGCTCTGGAGAGTGGCGAGATAGAGTTAGCGATTCAGCTCAGGTTGACCAGACAATCTCTGAAATCGAAGGTCTTATTGAAGAAACATCTTTGAATCAAGTTCTAAAGCTGGACGGGTCACTTTCGCAGCACGGGTTAGTCAGACTAATTGATATAGTTTGGGATCGGAGAAGAAGTGGGGTGATGGGAACTTCTGAGGCGATTTTTACTGAGCTGGCCTTAAAACTAGAGAAGCTATTCAAACTAGTAGAGAAGCCTCCGTTAGAGAAGACCGCGGATATGGAAAAAAACTCCTCTACTAATCCTGACTCAGCGACCGATACACCTCAGTCGATGGTTTTAAAGTTCCAAAATTTAATGGATAAGCACGCGAAAAGTGATGTTAAATTTCGAGCCTATGATTTAGTCAGAATTTGTAATGAAGAAGGCGTTGATCCACGATTAGCTTTTCTAATGTTCTGGAGGGAGAGTCACTGGGGAACAGCGGGAAGGGCTAAAAGAACCTTTAATCCAGGAAATGTTGGTAATACTGATTCTGGTGCTCATAGATATATGGGTCGAGCAGGTGACGATGTTGGTCAAAGATTTTTAGATGGAATAAGAGACTGGTGTAGATTTATGAAGCAGGGATATGAAACTACTCTTGAGGGATTCATAGAATCTGGAGGTATACGCACTAAGGGAGGAAATATAGGAGCAAGCTACGCAAGAAATAACTATTCAAGAGCATTGCCCCCTTAGCAAGAAGGCTGGGGCTGATGGAATAGCGCACCCCTTACCGAAGCCTCAACCATTGCTAAGTTAATCAGCAGTATGTTCGTGCTTGTTTCCATGTTAGAACGATTTAAGAAACCTGTGTAACATTTTAGAAATCCCAGGAATTCGTTCTTTTACTACTTTAAGATATTCTACAAGATTAGTTGGTAAATTTCCTTCTCGAGCAACCAATAATTTATCAATATATATGGCTAGTCTTAACTTTTGCCTTGGAAGTTTTAATAAAGCTTCTAGTAATTTGTAACATTTTTGATCTCCTCGACTTATCAACACTTCCAACTCTGAAGTTAAAAGGCTAAAGGCTAGCTTTGGACGCTTACTAAAAATCTCAATAGCATTATTCAAGCTCCTAGCATCATAAACTCTAAGTTTTGAAACAAGAGCAGATAGTAGGTTCCTAAATCCCTTGCCATTTAAGTCGGTGAATGACAAAAGACTAGGAGTTCCTGAAAAAGAATCACTATCTAAAACATCCGCTGTAATATTATTGAGAAATACCTCCTGAACTAAATGTTGGTAAATCCCAGAGCCTAATCTTAACTCTAAATCATAAATTCTCATCCAGTGAATAAAATTTTCAGGAGGAAGTTTTGCAGCAGCAAAAATTGTAGCCTTTATAACTTCATTATTAAATGAGCTTTTCCCACATTTTAGCTCTTCTTCATGAACCCATATGACGATATCCCTGGCAACCCTACGTTCTAAAAACTCTTCACTTTGTGCTAGCTCAAACAACATCTTACATCCATCTGTTCTAGTTTGTTTATTATCACTTTTAAGTGAATTTTTAAGAAAATCTTGAAATTCAGGAGTTAAAGCTGGGTAGTTCAGAACAGTAGCTATACCCTCGAGCCAATCTCTGAGCATTGTTAAGTATATTGCACTCTCTTCACTATTAGCTAGTGATTCATTTCTTTTCTCAATTACATAAGGAATAGCTCTTTTCACTAGTTGAGCAGCTTGAATAATTGAAGGAGCATTTTTGTCATTAGGATCTACTGCTCTAGCAAGTTTTCCAAGACATTCTCTGGCTTCCATGCAATTAGAAAGGAGATCGATACCGGCTCGTAACAGCTCTGGATCTGTTGGAGAAACTCTTCTTAGGGCAGCTTCAAGATAACTACATGATATGGTTGACCGCTCAGGATTAAACATATAATTGATATTAATTTTTAATCAAAAGAGTATATATATTTTCTCAAAAAAACTGCTCTATCACGAAAATGTTATTTAGAAGCTGATTTATTCTGAGAATGGACAATTGAACGGCCTTTGGAAAAATAGGCAACCCAGACACCCAAGCCGCAGACCGAATTTTGGGGGCAAGGGAAAAATCCGGTTTGTAGCTTGTATTTATTCTGAACTAATAGAGAGTCTATTACATTACAAACTACTTAACCCCTTAGTATTCTGATTCTAGCAGCCTTGCTCTGTCTGTATTCATTATTAGAAAGTCTTACTAGATATCTGATTTTCCATTTACCAGGTGATAATTTAAACCTGACCGACCGTCTTGAGGTTTCCTTGACTATTTCCGCTGGAGAATTGCCTGACTTCGAAGCAGTCACTGTATAGAGCGCGTTACTAAACTTTCTCATAGAAACTAAAACCTTGCGTCTTGTGAGAGAGTTTAGGCTAGGTGCAGGAAGAGTCGTAGGAACTGGAGTAGGAGCTATTAATAGGAGATCGGAGCTGATTTTCATCAGAAACGCATCTAACATCCCGTTGTGTGACGAATCATAACAACCTGAGGTTGTAGGAAGACCTCCATATGCATAACCCGATACAACAATATGGCCTAGCGAATTAATTAAAAGCGAAGTTCCCACTTGCTGATACCCGTTTCCGAACAGCGTGGATGACTTCAATTGAGTTAAGTCTGAACTGAAGCGACTTATTAATACATCGGCATACTGACCACTATGTTGAGTATCATACGCTCCTTCGCTAGTAGGAAAACCAGTGCTCTGTGTGAATCCGGTTATAAAAATTTCTCCAGCGCTAGAAATTTGAAGACCCGTCGCGCTTTCGAGAGGGTAGCCATCACGAGCGGGGCCTCCCAAGAAGGTAGATGAAAGCAATGAAGAAAGTGAAGGGCTCAGTTTACTAATGACTATATCATAACCTCCGTTATGCGAGTTATCGAACGCTCCCGCAGTTGTTGGGTAGTCACTAGAAGAGGACGAACCAGCAATAATCACATTATCCGAAACATCTAACTTTAGTGAATCGAGACCGAAATCTTCAGTTCCCAGACCACCAAGGAGGGTAGATGCACTCAGAGAAGAAAGATCGCCTGTTAGTATGCTAATAAAGATATCAGAATATCCATTATGAGATGTGTCAAAGGAACCTACTGTGGTTGGAAAATCTGTTGCAATGGTGGTGCCCCCCACTATAATATTCCCGTTGGAACCTACAACAATTGAATACACATGCGTAGTTGCAGGTGGACCATATGAAGAGATGCTTCCTCCTAGATACGTTGAGGCAACTAAAGCAGTAAGGTCTGGGTTTAGCTTTGAGATAAAACCACTTGCAGCGCCATTCAGGGAAGAATCATAGGGTGAATTTATCATGGGAAGATCAGTACTTGATGTTATTCCAGCTATTACAACATTCCCGGAGGAGTCGAAAGTTAGCGCATGTGCAACATCGCCAAGGGTACCGCCAAAGTATGTAGAAGCTATTAACGATGATAAATCCGAGCTTAGCTTACTAACAAACGCATCAGACGTGCCATCTAGCGTATTATCGTAGGCTCCAGCAGTTGTTGGAAAGTCAGGGCTACTGGTGTTCCCTGTTACAACAATTTCTCCAAGCGTATTTGCCTTTATGGCAAATGGTAGAGTGGTTGACGAGCCCCCAAAGAATGTGGAAGCAACCAAAGATGTCAAGTCAGAATTGAATTTACTGATGAACATATAAGACGATGTTGTGCTGTACGCGCCGACCGTCGTGGGGTAATCTAAACTGGCTGTTTCCCCTGTAATAAATATGTTATCAGAACTATCTAAGGTCATCGCATAAGGTATGTCATTCATCGATCCTCCAACATAGGTAGAGGCAAGCAGCGGATCAATTATCAACTCAAGGTCTTTTCTATAATCACCAATCTTGAAAGAGTAGCCACCGGGTTGAATCTGATACTCAGCGACAACATCAACCTTACGGCCGTCGATTTTTTGATATGCGAGAGGTTTTGTAAAATAAATATCGCCTAGCTTAGTACCTACGACCAGTTCGCCTGACTTATTATCGATAGATAGCTTATCGGCACCTTGAAAATTTAAAACAATCTTTTCTGGTTCTCCTCCGGGCTTAACAGTAAAGATCTTTTCGACGTTATTGCCGCTTGCGGACAAAGTTAACTCTATGTTCTTCCATAGTTCACCAACAGTCACCGATTTAAAAGTTTTGAGATTGTTTTTCCAATTTTCTTTGGGGCCAATAAACGCGCTTACTTTAGTTTCTCCCTCAGAAATTCCCTTTGGGTCAATTTGATTGTCACAATTTATGAAATTTTCTTCCAGTGCAACCGCTTGATACGAATTTCCTGATTTATTATGCAGATCTTTGAGTGAACGAATAGAGGGCAGGTTGTAAACCAACGAATCATTAGTGACAAAAATCGTTCCAGCAGAAGTCGTCGCATAATACTTAACGTCTCGGTGCATTTGACCCTGGTTTTCTATAAAGGGTATGCGAATATTTGCTATCGTATCCGGTGAAAATTTATTTTTTCTCACAAAATCCGATTTTGTGTTGATAGTGGAATCCTCTTTATGACTTTGTGTACTGCAACTTACAACAAATATTGTAACCGAAAAAAATACTACATTGAGTACAAGTCTATTTTTCATAATCTTTTCAGCACAGTAAGTGCTCCAGACGTTAGATCTGTTACAGAGCCCCAAGTAGCTTCATCACCAAATATTGTTGCTGTTCTGGTTTGTATGTGTCCACGTCTCCAAATGGCAACAGCAGCTGAACCGTCGCTGGATATTGCAACCTTAGGTAAGTCAGCATTAGCTCCAGATGCAGTTAAATTAGTAACATCTCCCCAATTTGCGGAACCTCCGGAGATTGTTGCGACAGCAGACTGTATTATGAAATGCGAATCTAATTGTATACTCCATACTGCTATTGCCTTTGTTCCGTCTGCTGACATAGAGATATGAGGAGAATCAGTTGGGACAGAAAGACCGCTTTCTGAAATTGTAGTTGCAGGAGACCAGGCTACCAAGCCGGAAGTTTGTGCGCTGACCTGGTGCACCAATGCTAAAATTATAAAAATAATAGCTCTCACGCATTGGTGGTATCATCTAAGATAAAGTTCGTAAAGCCAAAAATCGTAACTATTTTGTGATATATCAAAATAGAAACTTAGTTCTGGAGAGTAAAACCCAACTTTAACTTTTTCTCTCGGTGACCGCGTACTATTTGAAATTATTGATTATTTGATAGGTTGGTAATCCTAGCAGGGTGGCTCTAAATGATGGTGCCATGAACGGAGATAGAATTAATGAGTGGATTAGGATGAGTTTTTACGGAATTATACAGACCTTTTTGATATTCAATTAACTGCTCAGGCCAATCAGATCCCCTACAAAAGTTTGTCCTTTGAACCCAGGTCAATCCAGAAGGGGACTGATTCTGAAATAGGCTAAAAGTTTGATAAATTGAGAGAAGTTAGTCTTTAGAGGTTCGTATGGTGTTTTATTTGGTTTATTTTGGCGATTTTGCCTTTCTGAGCCACCAAATACTGAAGAAAGCCGAAATTTAGAGGGATCTCTCCCCTAAACCAGAGCAATAGGCACTGAAGTTACTGAGATTAGAGTTTTACAATTGTGCACCAGAGCTTGCATGATGCCTTGAAACTGCACCTTCAGGGTGGTTCTGAATCTGGTGATTTTCGGTGATAGATTAGCTCCGGAGGTCTTCGACAACGTATGAGGACGCTTCATTCCCATACACAGTTTACGTTACAGACTCGCCATTATTGGTTCATTTATACGGCTCAGAAAAGTTAAATCTGACTATATAACGGAATTGTGATGATCAGCCCTGCTAGATTACTATATGTCAACTAGTTCGAAAAATGTTCTCGTGATAATCAATATTTTGCGGGCTCTTGAGGTTTAAGCTGCTCACCACTTGATTCAAAACCCCAGTAAGGATCTTTCAAACATTGCTCAGGTGTTGGGCAGATCAGTTTGTAGGTTATTGGATTCATCGAAATTGGAACAGGTATTGGCCTGCAAATCACTGTAGCGCAGATAGTATCACCACACTTGATCACACCATGACAAACGGCGATATCTCCTTCCTTGTCTACCCCATAATCTCCGCTCCATTGTAATGGGGAATCGCACCGACAAGGATCATCAGAACGGTTTGGCAGGGCATGGGTCTGGGGTACAATGAAAAGAGAAATCAGAGTTAAGATTAAAATGTTTTTCATATTTTCTCCTCACTAATCGGCACAGCGTTTCTTATAGTTTTTGTAGTCTAAGCTACAAGGCGGGGGTGGTTCGTTGTTTAATCCTCCAATCAATGAACAGACCTTCCCATCGCACATTGCGGTTCCCCAGCATAGCTTCTGATCGTTATCTTTTCCTAACATTACTTCTGGTGGGTTTGGCCAACTATCGCATTGGGGCTCAGAGCTTGGCGCTGCAAAAGCAGGCCTAACTACGCTTGAATCTTTGTGATTATAGATTAGAAAAAGAAAGATCAATGCCGTCGAGACTAGGGTGATTAATTTCATAAGAATCTATCTCCTTAAAGGGAAAGCTAACTTGAATTGGGGGGGGGGTCAATAGAAAAGTTAAGGAGATAACTTCATTTGGTGCATATTTCTCACAAATTTGTAATCCCTCAATCTTCATGAAATCAGAACCAAATCTTATCTAAACCCTTGATAAGTTAGGTATGGTGCAGGTGACAGAGAATCAAATCAAGGAATTCAAAGAAGAATCTTCATTCCGTTCTTTTCCCGAGATCGTAGATCATGGGATTAAAAACCGGGCAACAAACCTTGGTTTTAGATCTGGAGAGTGGCGTGAAAGGATTAAAGACACAGAAAGTGCCAATAAGTTAGTTCAGGAGATTGCAACTTTAATTAAGGATACTCCATTTCAACATGTACTTAAGCTAGACGGAACGCTCTCACAGCACGGCTTAGTTCGCCTCATAGACATGATCTGGGATCGAAGAAGAAGCGGTATTGTTGGAAACAATGAAGAGCTTTTTACAGCAATTGCACTGAAAGTTGAGAAGTTATTTGATTTTGTTGCTGAAGATGCTATTAACTCTGAAAAAGTTTCCAATAATAAATCTCCAGATACTCAATCGGCAGAACCAGAAAAATTCTCAAGATCTGACATTCAAAAAACTAAACAGAAAGAGACAGAGTCACCTGATCTATCAAATTATGACAAGAAACTAATCTCTATTATGCAACCACTTATGGATCGATATACTAAGGGGTCAGCCCCATTTAAGGCAAAAGATCTTGTGGATATATGTAATGAAGAAGGCGTGGACCCTAGACTTGCTTTTTTGATGTTCTGGAAGGAAAGCCATTGGGGAACAGCAGGAAGGGCGAAGAGAACCTTTAATCCAGGAAATGTTGGTAATACTGATTCTGGTGCTCATAGATATATGGGTCGAGCAGGTGACGATGTTGGTCAAAGATTTTTAGATGGAATAAGAGACTGGTGTAGATTTATGAAGCAGGGATATGAAACTACTCTTGAGGGATTCATAGAATCTGGAGGTAAACGCACTAAGGGAGGAAATATAGGAGCAAGTTATGCAAGAAATAACTATTCAAGAGCACTTGCTCCTTTGGCAAGAAAGTTAGGACTAATGGAGTAGATTAGCCATCAGCTGTTATCATCCATAACGCAAGATTATATCCTCAAAAGGCGGGCTTTTGACCTATCTAATGTTTCAAAAACAAGGAAACGTAAGGTTATAATTATTAGTATTCGCCTTTACTATCAGCAGATTCACCCGTAAATATTCTTTTCGAGTTTTGAACGAGGTATCCAAATGGTTAGAAGTTTTGAATAAGTTAATCAATCTAAAGTTATAATATTGGATCTATTAATACTATCTCAAATCTGGTGCCGTGTTCTTTTGTGCTTATGACCTTGATCTCCCCACCATGAGCCTCAACTATCTTTTTAGTCACTGCTAAGCCGAGTCCACTTCCTGCCTTGTCTTTTTCGCGAGATCTGTCAGCTCGAAAAAACTTCTCAAATATATAAGGTAAGTCGCTATCTGAAATTCCTACTCCATCATCTTTCACTAGTATAGATACTCGACCATTATTATCTTCAAGGGAAAGCTCTACTGAGCCGCCACTTGGTGTGTAAATAATAGCATTCTCTACCAGATTCGAGATTGCTCGTTCTAGAAGAGAAGGATCTGCGGTTATAATAAAATTCGAAGAGGGAGGAAGTATAGTTAGCTGAACATTTTTTTCTTCTGCTTGCACAGAGAACTTTGCCGTTATGTCGGATAAGAGCTCAGCTAATGAAAACTGGGAAAGCTCTAATTTTTCAGCAATCTCCTCAAGTCTGGCAATCTCAAATAACCCATCTATTAACTTTTGTAAGACACTGCAATTTCGAAGGATGATAGATAAAGTGTCAGAAAGGCTTGAATCAACTTTTCCTGATAGGAGTTCCGAGTATCCTTTAATAGCAGCAAGAGGAGTTCTTAGATCATGAGAGATTCCGGCAATTAGCTCTCTTCTTAGCGCATCGCGCTCTTTTAGTTTAGAAACAAAACCATTGATTCTATGGGACATCTGAGAGAATGAATGTGTTAGCTCGCTTACCTCGTCACTTGAAGTATCATGCAGGTCTACTATTTTTTGATGGTGTTCAAAAGTCTTTACTGCATTATTTAGTCGTGTAAGTCTAGAAATTAGAACCTTACTTAGAAGAAAAACAATTACTGCCGATATTAGAAATGCAATTAAGCTTTGAATAGCAACTTGGCTAATAGTTGTGGAAAGTGATTTTGAGATCCTTTCTTCAATTATGATATATAGATCTCGATCTGTATCTACGGAAGACTGAACAGCTGGGAGCTCTTTGGCGTTGGTACGAGGGTCAGTTGCGAATGAAATATCTCCCGATTTTTTTACTATTTTAATTCTGTTTGACTTTAAGATAGTTTTGTCAATTGAGCTGATTAAGATCTCTCCGTTCTTGTCTGTTAGGTAAGGGGAAAATCTCTTGTTAAGTTTAGAAAATCTTAGAAAAATCTGATAAATTGCTATCAAGTCTTGATGTTCCTTTACCTGATCGACAAGATCATTGGCTAATGGCGTAGATTCTCTTAGGTCGGCTTCATTTAATGCTTGATTTAATGCATTCGTTCCGATCAAAAGTGATAGAAACGTCACTAAAAGAGTTACTAAGGAGAAGTAAACTGTTAGCTTGAATGCTAATGAATGGGTGAGCCTCACTGCCTAAGTTTCAATTCTTAGAGCTTTAACTGTCAACACACAGCTTCATTGAATTTATAACCTTTTCCCCAAACAGTCATGACATATTTTGGCTCAGATGGATTATCTTCTACTTTAAGTCTTAATCGATTAATATGAGTATTCACGGTATGTTCATATCCATGAAATTTATATCCCCAGACCTCAGACAAAAGCTCTTCTCGGCTAAAAACCTTACCTGGGGATCTAGCCATAAAGGTGAGGAGTTTAAGTTCGATCTGAGTCAGCCCTAAATCCTTGCCGTTCAGGTATGCCGACATTTTCTCAGCATCAATCGTGAGTGGACCAAGAGACAGCTTTGTTGTGAGGATTTTAGTCTCCTTCTGAGATCGTCTCAAGAGTGCTCGTACTCTTGCTGTGAGTTCATTGATTGAGAATGGTTTTGCCAGATAATCATCTGCCCCCGCCTCGAAACCTTCTAGCTTGTCTTCCTGCGTGTTACGTGCAGTGAGAAATAAAACAGATGAAGATGTTCCAGAAGATCTTATATCTTTGCAGATTGAGAGTCCTTCAGCATCAGGCAACATTCTATCAAGCACTATTACGTCGAACAGATCTTCATTAAGCTGGTGATGTGCTTCATGTGCAGATTTAGCAACAGAAACATTAAAGCCCTCACTTACCAGGTGTTGTCTGATAAGCTCAGAAATATCTTTATCATCTTCAACTACGAGAATTTTGTATGAATTCATAAGTAAACCTCTAAAAAAACAAAAAAGTTACAAGTAAGGATCCTATGACAGATACAATTTGTCTCAAATTTTATCATTCCTAACTCATCGAATTCACTTGTTATTAATATGTTAACTTTAATGTGTGCTCTAAAAAATGATATTTTGTGAACTTTTTTAGTATTTTATTCGGATATGAGGGTTGTAAATGAGGGTTAATAATAAAAAGTTTGTAAGCACTCAAAAAGGTGCGGCATTTGTTGAAGCAACAGTGTTTGTTTCTATCCTTTTTATTATTCTCTTAAGCGGACTCAGTATGACTCAATCACTGAGAGACCGAGGTAGAGCGAATGAGGCACTTTACAGATCTGCTTTAAAAATTATCCGTTTAACTTCAGACAGCTCTCGGACTAGTTTACCGGATCGCATCGATCTGAGATGTTCAATACTAAAAGACTTAATTAAGGATGAGTTAAGGCGGGAGTCTGTCGAAGAGGCAGATATTAAAATACTTGCATCTGGGTCTTCATCGGTTGTCCAACAGATAATAGCTGTTGAGATCCCCCCTAAAGGCTTTTTTGGGGCACAAGAGCTAAGGTTGCAGGTTTCAACCCAAAATCATCTCTCTCCTGTTGACTGTTCTGCCTATGGTAGCATTCAGACAGGTTTATGAAGGTTGGTGAAAAAGGCGGGGTATTAGCTGAGACAGCAATAATTCTTCCTTTGATAATATTTCTTATCTTTTTTTTAATAGAGATGAGTTTTATCTTACTCCAGTTTATTGCAGTACGAGAGGGCTTATCGATAGCAGCAAGAGATATCTCTTTACCTAAGAAAACTTCTGATGAAAATCAAATTTGTAACGAAATTGTGAATACCAGGCTTACTGATCAGATGAGAGCATTTAAGCAGAAGGTTAGAACGGGGCAGTTCTTGTCTGTAGTTAAGCGGGTAAGCCCTAGTGAGATAGCCATCTACGTTGATGTGAACGTTTACTGCTTTATATGCGGAGTTATTTATGAAGAAACTCCATTTAATTGGAGGTTTGAAGAACCGGTGATATTGCAAGATGAGGAGCCGCCCTGCGATGTTGATAACTAAAAAAGAAAGTGGCTTTGCTCTAATAGTTTTGGTTCCCGTAATTCTTCTTTCAATAATACTTATTTTTGGGGTAGTAACTTTTTTTTACTATTCGACAAAAAGAAATGAACTCCAGAAGGCTTTAGATATAAGTCTTTTAAATGCTGCTCAGGTAATATGTTCTTCTAAGGAGTGTTGGACTAAATCGAGGGAAGTATTACTTGAATCGTTAATAGCAAATGCACATTCCTTAGATCTTAGCTTTATTGATCTAAGCGAGTTAGATGATGATGGATTTGATCAGACATTCTGGCGTGATGAAAATACTAGAATTTCTCTGGAGCGTATAAGGTGGAAGAACGACGGCACGAAAGAAATTTTAGAGAAAGCTTGGCAGGAGGTGAATCCAGGTATTCCCACTCATCTTGTAATGTATGGTCTGAAGGTGTCGATTGAAACACGCTTAAACGAGGCTCAGGTTTTCCCATTTGATCTTACTATAAGAGCGAAAGCTTCAGTTGCAGCTCGACCTTTAAAAGCTCCATGTGTGGCACCATTTGCGATCAAAGCCTGTGCACTTTTAAATAATACTGGGGATCTAGATCTTCCAAATCTCTGTACCTCTGATAAGCGTTTTGGCCCTTCTTCAGGATATTGCAATAATGGAGAGAGATGCGGAAATGTATCAGAATTTGACTATGATTTTTTAAATGACAGTGCATTTAACGGGATATATCCTGATACACTTTTCCCACCGTTGACGGTGAAATATGAAGCTCCAGAGGATAAAGCTTGCTTTTATGCAACACCTAGAAACCAAGATTCAGTTAAGGATCAAAATCTGATCGGACTTCCAGGGGGATCTGTGATCCCAAATGAGGCACTTATCAGCTTTATTGTTTCAAATAATGATGGTTGTATTCAGGCAGAAATTGGACAGGTTTTTAAACCTGTCCATGATGGTCTAGAGCAGAGCGGAACTGCCGAAGTAATATGGAATCAGATCGCTAATCAGTCAGTGGGAGGAGTGACAGATAATTTGCATCGTCCAATTAGAGAGCTAACCGATCGAGATGAATTTAATTTGAACCGAAATCTGTTTTTTGATGAGAGTCCTTATGATCCGACAGGAGCCTGTCTTTTGAGTGCTAATAGATATCCTAGTTATGGAGTCTATAACTCTTTTAGATCTGGTTTTGGGTTTTGGCCAGATTTTATCTCAAGATCTAAATTATCCCCAGCAGGAGAAACAATCTGTCCTTGGCAGGATGAGAAATTTAACTCGACATTTTGGAAAGCTACTGTTCCTGTTGTTGCGGAGCGATATGGAGCCCCCTGTAAGGGCATATTAGGTTCTACAGAAGACCCAATTGTTACTACGTCAACGGAACTTGAAGTTGTTGGTTTCGCACGTGTGCATATTTACGATGTAGGAACTGGAGCAGCAATATTCCCGACTAATCTTACAGCTGAGGCAATGGAGTGCTCAAAGCTCAAAGTCGAACGATTTCATCCTAGGCTACCATTTGGATTTAGAGATCAGACTGGAGATTTAGTTTCCTCTGTTCAGGTTAGGGGAAAAATAGCGTGTGATGCAAAGATTTTTGGTGGTGTGGATCAAGGGCTTCCGCTTTTGATTGAGTAGACTACTAGGTGTAGACAATATCAGGACTTGATACTCAAAAATCAACTGCTTTTGATATGCTTAAACGGCAATCCTAACATAAATGTTAAATCTTAGCCTTGAAGCAGAGAATACCATTAAGCTGATCATTGGCTTTAAGGATGGTTATGAAATATCTTTTACTTTTGGTTTTAGTATGTAGTGTCTATGCTGATATTGAGGCACTTGAGGCACAGGCAGTAAAACGGAATCTGGTTCTTTGTATGCTTCCTAGAGATATCTCTGGACAGAAGCAAAGAAGAATTGTTGGTCTAAAGGTTCCTGACAGGTTCTTGAAAAAATCGGGGATTGAAAAATTTAAATGTCCAATTAAAGGTTCTATAAGAGTTACAACTAAAAACTTCGACCTACTTGGACTGTCTGATGCAGAGCAGAATGCGCTCACTACCATAATTAATAACTATCTTATTACTGGCTCTCCGGGTGGAATCGGACCTCAAGGACCAAAAGGAGATCGTGGTGAGAGAGGACCGCAGGGAGAGAGAGGAGAAACAGGTGCACGTGGAGAGAAAGGAGATAGGGGGGAAACTGGCCCAGCAGGTGCAGCAGGGCCACAGGGAGCAACTGGCCCACAGGGGCCGGCAGGACCACAAGGCCCACAGGGAGCCACAGGACCACAAGGCCCACAGGGGCCGGCAGGCCCACAGGGAGCCACAGGACCACAAGGCCCACAGGGTATTCAAGGTCCACGTGGTCAAGGTATGAACTTGACGACTTGTAGGAGGAGATTATTTCAGGGAACCTATGCCCCGGGTATTGTAGGGTACGAAGGAGGAAACTCAACATGGGCTCAGTGCGTAAGTGGTGAATATCTGAATAACTATAGTTTTTCAGTTATGTCACAAAATGGACGTGTTGTTCCTGTAGTAACTGATATAGCTATTCATGCTCCGTCTCAAGGAAACTCAAATGCATATCCAACTGGAGTTACAGTTAACGGAGAACCTGTTTCGTCCACAAGTCCTAATGCTCAGTGGAAGTATGTAGTAAATGCTTATTGCTGCTCGATTGAGTAATGAGAATTGAGCAATTTGGATCAGATCAGTTTAGATCCTTAGCAAAGGGTCAAGCTGATCTACTCCCTTCATTCATAGAGTTTGTATCATATTTGGCGTCTGCCCCACTAGAAGGAAGGAAAAGTTCCGAACACTGGAAACCGGCTGTAGATTTATTGAAAAGATTATTGCAAGAGTCTTCACTTAGTCCTGAGGAACTTCTTCAAATTGCTCAAGCTTCGAAGCAAATTATTTCAGGATATAAATTTAGGCCTCTTAGGTCTCTAGCATTTAAAATTTATGGGGGACTTAAAACTGCTTCCAAGGATAATTTACCTGTGTATCTCGAGGCGTTCGCTGAGCTTTTAGCCCAAGGAACCTCTATGGATGAAGAGCTATTCAATCGAATAAAGAAAGCCATAGATAATGATTTGGACTGCTTTAAGATCTTAAGAGCTTATGACCAGTGTCTTAGAATAATTCAAGTACGATATGAGCCATCGAACAAAGATCAAGATCTTATCTTATTTTGTTTTGAGAGAATCGAGAACTCTTCAGATGTAAATCTAGAGGATTCTTTAAATGGAATAAAATGCGCTGCTACGATCTACTCTAGAAAATTTCTAGAAGAACGGGAGAATAAATTCGTTTTAAGTTTACTAAAATTGATACAAAAAGAGCATCTTGAGTCTATAGATGATTTTATCAAATTTTTAGAAGGAACATCGAAATTCAATCTCAACATATTACTAAGGGAGCTGGAAAATGGATTTGAGTGGTTTAAAAGTACTTTAGAGAATGGAGTTAAATTATTAAAAGAAAGCAACAGTATCTCCCTCCAGGATGTATCAATACTTTTTAAATCATTTAAGAGGTTCCAAGAGCAAAGACTATTTCATCCTGATAGAGATTTAATTCTAAGACTTGAGGATCACCTACTATCTCATAGCCCACCATCAGCTCTTCATATTGAATCTCTTTATGCCTGCTCAGTTATAGGATTAGGTGGTGAGAGACTGGCAGAAATGATAACCGCCCGGAATGATTGGAGCTTTTTAAAAAGGTTAATTACAGTTGCTGAAGGCGCTCAAGCTTTATATCACTTTGGTTATACAGAGCAAGCTAAGGCATTCTGCGAACTTGCAGATACATTTTCTATAGAGTGTTTTACTTCACATAATGATCACTCAAGCATGATGCTCGGAAGAGTCGCCTCGGCATTGAATTATCAGTTTGGTGAAGAAAAAACGAATTATCTGGAAATAATGATATGGCGGGAAAGATCAAAATTATTGAGACAAATCTCTTCGACTGAAAGTGAGGTCCTTAGATGTTTTATTAAACTCGGTCTGCCTCATAATTGCGAGGTTATAGTAGGAATGTTCTTCTTTGATTTTGAAGTCATTTTCGAAGGGAAAAAAATATTGATAGAAATAGGAAGTAAGGATCTTCATTATCCAAGAGGTGATAAGCGACTTGGAAGAGTTACCTCGGATAGGATGAAGATGGATTTAGCTAATAGATTAGGATTGAGAGTTTTGGAGATAGATTCAGAGGAATTTATCAAAACTGACCCAGAGTCTAGAACGGAGTACTTAGAATGGCGACTAAGAGATATTGATTAATTTTGACCTAAAACTTACTGAAATGGAATCTTCGGTATCGCTCGGATTGATAATTACAAGATTGTTCTCGAAGATAAACGCTATATTTTTTGCAGACTTCTTAGACTTAGCCAATGACTGAGATAAAAGTAGGCTTAAATCAGTTTTTGATGACAAAAAAACCCTATAGTCGCAAAGTGGATGCCCGGCTGCTGTTTCAAGATCCAGCAGAAGTTTGTCAGCCGAGCTGTTTGGATCTACCTTTAAATTTATGGTTTTGCCCCTAACAATTAATCTGATAACTGCACTATTTTTTTGATTATAACAAAATTGGATTGAGCGGGATATTCCTTCAATTAGTAAAGTTCTCTCTGAAATAAGATCAGAATCCAGCCCTACTAAATATGTTCCGATAACCCTCTCTGATGTTGTATATACAGCTTCTAATTTATGTGCTTTAAGAATCCTGCCAGCTGTTTTTACAGCAAGATACTTCTCCTGAATACTCTCGACTAAATCAGATCGACCTAATGCTTTTAGAATAGAAATTGCTTCATTAGCTCTCTCAAGGTCACCTGTTGAAAGGGTTTCCCTTTTGATTAGATACGCTAACCTCTCAAGATATACAGACTTCGGGCAGTTTTTTGCCACCTCGATAAGTTCCTCGACCGTTGAATAATCCGTTAATGAAAGTGATCCCTTCATGATCATAAGATCTTAACCCATAATTTATATGATCCATTTAACATCGGTAAATCACAATAATGTTAACCACAATTGTAACCAGAATGTTATGAGACTTTATCAAAATTTTCGCCATCTCCTCTAGGAGAGAGAGGTTTTTATGAGTGCAAAACTAGGTTTATCAGAAATGGTTGATCCCCGTACATCTTTATTCGAATTATTAAAAGTCTACAACCAGATAAAATCAAACGGCGAAGATTCAATTCGTAGAAAGCTTTTAGAAAGCATGGGTATCATTCTTCGGAGGGACATATTATCAAGAAGGGAATTCGATTTAGTTGAGTATTTTGAAGAGCTGTTCAAAAGAGCAGGACGAGAGGATCTTCTGCATCAGCTACAGGGGAAATTTAAAGCTGTAAAAAGCCTTGAGATTCTTCTAAAAGAAGATGAGCTTGTTCTACGAAGAGCATCTTCAATGTGTGAGCATCAGATTGGAGAGATAGGGGAGAAGTCTATTTTTATATCCGAGAAAACATTAATTAAAGAAAAGCTGAGAAAATCCATAATTTACTCGAAATCAAATCAGGCTAATATAATAGTTAATATTGCTGTAAGCTCTGATGTAGTTCAGGTTCGAATACACCCTGGTGATTCAGTGCCCGCATTGATTAGGCAGATCGAGACTAGAAATAAACTTTCATCATTAAGAGTTACCGTCCCTATGGGTTATAGAATTGGATACATGCTTGAAGATATAAAACTATTTGCAATAGGAGCATCAGTTCAGGTTGCGGTAATAGTTGATGATAGCCTTATCTTTGTTGATCCGGACTCAGATACTAAAGAGATTGCAGACAAATTCGAAAAAAGGGAGAGAGTTAGGCTTTCTCCATAATCACAGTTCTAGTTGGATATGCAAAAGAAATACCTTCAAGCTCAAATTTTTCAGCTATTGCAATATTTATTCTTTCTTGAGCATCAAGGTACTCTTTAAAATCTTGTGAGAGGACATAGTAGGTCACTTCGAATATTAAAGCTGAATCACCAAACGATACAAAGTTTACCCTTTCAGTTCTTGTTTCAGGGTCATCATCTACGATCTTTCTCAACCATCCAGAGATTAACTTTACTTTCTCAAGGGGGGTTTCGTATCTTACGCCAATTCTAAATGTGATCCGTCTTTCATTCATTCTTTTTAAGTTTTGAATGACCGATTTTAGAATTTCAGTATTCGACATTATAACTTCTTCCCCGCCTAGCTCTCGGATTCTTGTCGTTTTAATCCCGATTTTTTCAACAACCCCAGTAAGGGTGCCAATCCGGATTGTTTCTCCAACAACAAAAGGTCTATCGAGAATTATTGATAAAGAAGCAAGAAGATCTCCAAGTACGTTCTGTACAGCTAGCGCTATCGCGATACCTCCGATACCTAGCCCGGCTATAAGAGCAGTAACATCTACTTTTGCATTCTCAAGAATTAAAAGAGCTACAACAGCCCATATTAAAACCTTTACAGCAAGCACCATCAGAGAGTGTGCTGATCTATGAGTTGGGTCTTTGTTTAAGTGTGTATCAAGAAAAGTAACAGCAAGATGACTTGCCCAAAGCCCACCCTGAACGAAGGTAACAAAAAAGAAAGCTTTTAAAAGATATGGGTAAAGTGAAGTCTCAAGGCTTCCAATCAGAAGTGACAAAGCCCCAAGCCAGATTAAGGAGGTGCTTCTAATGAAGCCAGAAAGTACTTGAATTCGGCTTAGAATCTTTAAGAAAAAAAACAACCCTAAAAAAACCCCTAGCGTAATCCCTATACTTTTACCCCAAAGTTCATAATCCACAGCGTTTGGTTAACCTCCAAAGATAAGGTAATATACCAGTATGACAGATTTAGCTCCATCTTTGCCCTTTGTAAAAGCAATCGGGGATTTTATAAACAACTCCTTTACTGGGAGAAATAACATCAGAGAAGCCTTTCTACTTGAATGGGGGTTAAAAAGTCTTGTAAGTGCCACTGAAAGTGATCCAGCTGATCCAAGACTTAGAGCTCAACGTTTGATGGAAGCTAGTGCCTCCCTAAAAGAAACGGCCAAGCTACTAGCAAAAGAGCTTGGTTTGTCACATTCTATGACAATGAGCTTGATTAAAAGTGGCGATATACTTAGAGAATCTCGCTGGCAGGGCACTGTTCAAGAATATATCCGTAAGTCATTTGCCAAAGAAGTGAGCACATTCAATGGTCGCTCTGAAAGAGGGGAAGCTTTTATTTCAGTTTGTACTGCTTTGGTGTCGTTAGAGGCAAATAAACCCCTAGATGTTGTTATGGATCATGTTGCTCAAGCTCACTTTGCGTTATCTCCTGATAAAAAAGGAAGAGAGTATGATTTTGGTAGAGTCTCTGGATCTATGCTAAACGAAGTCAAAGGTTTGCAGTCAAAAGCTACGATGAGAGAGATTAAAGCTCAGGAACAACGAGATCTTGAGGATAGCCTCGCTACTCGCTAACCCTACCTTGCACTATATATCTGAGTGCTAAAAGAAGCCCCTGCAAGCTGCCCGTCTTTTATTAATGATTCATCAAGCAGTGCTAAACTAAAAGGTATCGATTCACCTGCAGCTAGAGTGAATTTTTTCAGGGTACTCCTTCCTTGAAGAGTCTTAATCATATCCCTAGAAAGTGATTTTACCTTTGTTTCACTTAAGGGGGATGCGGCAGAGATCTCGGTTTCAGCAAGAATCGCCCCTTTCTTATCGAAAAGGAAACCTCGAATAATAATTTCACTAAGAGGGGTTTTGCCGTGATTGACCAAAGTTCCAGAGATAATTGGAACTTGTTCCCCGTTATCAAGGTCAGTCAGCTCTAGTTTTGCCTTTGTGATCACAAGCTCAGGAGGTGCAGGCATCGGGGTGTTGTCGCTTGTAATTGAATCTGCAATTGATGGTGAGCTAACGATGATGTAGCTAAAAACAGCGAGGAGTCCGATAAAGAAAATCATAATTCCGGCCATTACGCCGCAGCTCTGCCACTCATTAAGAGGGGGTTTTCTTTTTGGTGCTTCAGAAAGTGCAACCTGAGTAAACGATCTCTTCTCGGCTTTTTCATGTTGAATTTTTGGTTTTGAAATAGCTTCTTCGATAGGCAATATATCGCAAAGCCCCTTATATGTTGGCTCACTTGGATAGTCACCAAATAAAAACTCTATCTGAGCCGGTTCGGTAACACTTTTTTCTATTGAAGATCTTAATGATCTTGGTTCTTCAAACTTTTCAATTGGAGGAGATGGAACGAATGAAGGATCGGTTTTTTTTGGAATTCTTAATGAAGGCTTTTCTCCCGAGAAGGTGTGATCGCATTTTGAGCAATGAAACTGAGGATCTGAAATTCCGAAAAGTTTTTCCTGCTCAAGTGAAAACTTAGTCTGACAACTTGGGCACTGAACAATAACCGTTTGAGCAGTTCTCTCTGGGGTAGGTAGCGGTTGTAGTTCTTCAGCGTAATTTAGCTTCACAAGTTTTCAGAAATAAAACAGAAGTTTAAAAGCCTAACCTCCTGTATTTGTTTAATTGTATAGAACTTTTTAGCTCCAGGCTACCCCAAAATTTTGAAGCAATGAAACTTTCATACTAGCCATTCTAGTGAGACTTAACGTAGCTTAACCGGATGAGGTTTTTTTATGTCAGAAGATTCACTATTTGCAGAAGCAGAAAAGCAGTTAGATAAGGCTCTAGCGATATATAAAGTCGATCCTGAAACAGAGCTAAGGCTTAAAATCCCCCAGCTTTCAGTTCAGGTGGGCATCCCTGTAAGGATGGACGATGGAAGCCTTCAAATTTTTAAGGGCTACCGTGTCAGATACAACACCCTCCTTGGGCCAAGTAAAGGAGGCATTAGGTATCATCATACAGTTACATTTGATGAGGTAAAATCATTAGCCTTTTGGATGACCTTCAAGTGCGCCGTAGTTGGGCTTCCTTACGGAGGTGGTAAGGGTGGTGTAACAGTCGATCCCCGCGCTCTCTCTCAGATGGAGCTTGAAAGACTTTCAAGAGGATACATAGCTCAGATTGCTAACTTTATTGGACCAGATTTAGACATTCCTGCTCCGGATGTTTACACCAATAGTACCATCATGGGCTGGATGGTGGACGAGTTTAGTAAGATTAAGCGTGATTGGACGCCAGGAGTTATTACCGGAAAACCTATCTCTTTAGGAGGCTCTCTTGGTAGAGATGATGCAACTGGAAGAGGTGGCTTTTATGTTTTTGAGATTCTAAGAGAAAAGCTTGGTCTCGCACAGTCTAAGATTGCAATTCAGGGTTTTGGAAATGCTGGAACCCATTTTGGAAAATTGGCTCAAAGTGTTGGTCACAAAATAGTGGCTGTTTCAGATTCAAAGAGTGCAATCTATTGTGAGCAGGGTATAGATGTAGCAAGTGTTGAAAGATTTAAAAAAGAAACAGGAAAACTAAAAGCTGTTGTATATAAGGGTGATGTTGCATCCGAAGTTTCTCATCAAGAGATCACTCATGAAGAACTTTTAGCACTTCAGGTTGATTGCTTAGCTCCTGCTGCACTTGAAAAAGCTATTACTGGACAGAATGCTGCTAGTATTAAGGCAAAGGTGATTCTTGAGCTAGCAAACGGACCAGTTACCCCTGAAGCCGACGGAATCTTAGAAAAGAAAGGGGTAGTAGTTCTGCCAGATATTCTGGCCAATGCTGGTGGAGTAACTGTTAGTTACTTTGAATGGGTGCAAAACAAAGAGGGTTACTACTGGGAACTTGAGGATGTTCATACAAAACTAAAAGCAAAAATGGAGAAAGCAGCGTTAGAGATCTACAACATTCATAAAGATAGTAGTTGCTCAATGAGAACTGCTGCCTACGTTGCCGCTCTAAAACGACTCGATGCAGCATCCCAGGCAAGAGGAACAGCTGCCTTATTTAGAAGAATATGAGGTATGTTATTGGTAAGCGCGCAGTTGGATCGCTTATAAAAAATTCTCCTCATAGAATCGAAAAGTTACTTGTTGATGGTGATCTACCTAAGGGTTTTCCTAAAGACTTAAAAGTTGAACCACTAAACTTGAAAGATTTTGCTGGTCTAAACCATCAGGGAATAGTTGCATTAGTTACCCCGTCTCCCTACATAGAGCTATCAGATATTCATGAAGGACCTGTAGTTGCTCTTGATGGGGTATTAGATCCTCACAACGTTGGGGCAATATTAAGAACCGCATCTTGCTTTGGAGCTAAAGCGGTAATCTGGTCAAAAAATAGATCCCCAGGAATTACTCCAACTGTTTCAAAAGTAAGTGCAGGAGGAAGTGAGCTGATCCCACTCTGCCAAGTTTCTAATTTGGCACAGGCTTTAAAAAAGCTAAAAGACAAAGGATTTTGGATAGTTGTAAGCACCATGGATGGAGCTGACCTAAGACAGACAGAGATTCCTGCCCCTTGGGTTTTGGTTCTTGGTTCTGAGGATGAAGGGGTATCTAGGTTAGTTTCAGAGCTTGCAGATTTTAATCTAACGATTCCAACAGATCCCGAAGGGGTAGAATCACTCAATGTAGGAGCAGCCGCTTCTGTCCTTTTATACGAACTCACTCGACAGAGTTTTCAATCTAAAGTACCCTAAGCATGTAGTGACACCCCTTTTTTCCGTACAAATCCCTCAGTTTGAAGGCCCAATTGACCTTTTGCTGCATCTTGTAAAGTTAAACGAACTCCCGATTGAAAAACTGTCACTTGCTCAAATTGCATCTCAATATTTTGCCTGTCTTGAGGAGATGAGAGGTTACGATCTTGATATTGCTGGCGAGTATCTAGTGATCGCGGCGACATTGCTTTCTATAAAATCATCTGTTCTTCTTCAAGAGCCAGTTGAGTTAGTTATAGATGATGAAGGCAATCTAGTTGATCCACATGAAGAGCTTTTACGCAGACTAAGAGAAGCAGCAGTTTATCATGAGGCTGCAAGGGTATTTGGCGAAACACCGATGCTTGGGCATGAAGTTTTCGTTAAAGAAGGCGTAATGCATCTTAGTACTTCCGAAGCTCCATTAATGAAACATTCATTAGATATTCTTGAACGTGCCTTTGTTAAGGTAATAAAGCGAGCACGTGAACTAGGCAGAACTCTTACGTTTTCATTTGATCCAGTGTCGATTTTAGATCGGATGATGATGATAGTTTCAAAGGTTAAAGAAACTGGAACCCAAGTTTTTTCACGTCTTATTAGTGACAAACAAAGCAAAGCCGAGATTGTAGGAACTTTCGTTGCGATTTTAGAGCTTGCTAAAAGAGGTGCTGTTTCAATCTCTCAAGAAGGTGCACTAGAGGAGATTGTAGTTTCTCAAGGGGAAGTTGTTTATAAAGAGGTCGCAAACTTATGAACCCAGCTGCTCTTGAGGCTATATTATTCTCCACTGGTGAAGTTGTAACCATAGAACAGCTTACATCTGTGTTCGAAGTGACAGAAGAAGAAGTAAAATCAGCTTTAGATGAGCTAGCAAGAAATATCTCAGAAAGAAACGGTGGCGTTGAACTGTTAAAGGTAAATAAAGGGTATCAGCTCAGAACTAAACCAGAATTTGCCGAGATAATCTTAAAACTGCGAGAGCAAAAACCTAGAAAACTTAGTAATGCAAGTCTTGAAACACTTGCGGTTGTCGCTTACAGGCAACCTGTTACTAAACATGATATCGACACAATTAGAGGGGTTGATGTAGGGCCAACATTAAAGACTTTACTTGAAAGAGAGTTAGTTGAAGTTATTGGCCATAAGCCTACCGTTGGAAATCCATCTCTTTATGCTACTACTGATAAGTTTCTAGAACTTTTTGGAATTAACTCACTCTCAGAACTTCCTAACTTAAGAGAAGTAAGGGAGATCGAAGAGAATGAGCTCGGTTAGACTTCAAAAATATCTATCAGAAGCTGGAGTTGCCTCAAGACGCGCAGCAGAAGAGCTAATTACTGCTGGTAAGGTAAGAGTTAACGAAAGAGTTGTAACTAAACTAGGAACTACTGTTGATCCAATAAAAGACGTAGTTAGAGTAAGAAATAAGATCGTAAAACCTGCAAAAAAAGGACTGATTCTTTTTCACAAGCCAAAAGGGGTTGTTTCAACAATGAGTGATCCTGAAGGGCGGCCTTGCTTAGCTGATTATCTAACCAAGCACTATCGATCCTACTTTCCTGTTGGAAGACTCGATTACGATTCAACTGGACTTCTGATATTAACAAATGATGGTGAGCTCGCTGAAAGACTGCTGCACCCACGCTTTGGAGCAGAAAGAGTTTACGAAGTTAGAGTTGCTGGGGTTATAAGGGAGCAGGATCTAAAAAAACTTTCTAGAGGCGTTAGACTAGAGGATGGTGTTGTTAAAGCAAATGCAGAGCTAATATCAAGCGATAGAGATTCGTCCTGGCTAAAAGTAAAGATCTCCGAGGGAAGAAACAGAGTGATAAGGAGAATGATGGAGAAACTTCATCATCCAGTTCTAAAACTCAAAAGAATTTCTCATGGGCCAATTCAGATCGGTAAAATCAAGATCGGTGAGATTAGAGCTCTATCGGAAAGAGAGTATCAAGGTTTGCGCAATACAGTGCTAGGTAGAAGAGTTTAGAGTTCGGGTGGCACTTCGTTTTTTTACTTGGGGGTCAGGCCGGCAGGCCTGACCCCCAAGCTAACATTTTCCCTGCGGGGCAGTCGGTTCAAATCACTAAAAATTCTTTGGGGTGAACGCGCGATGAGCGCGAGAGGGGCGAAGCCCCTGGGCATGAGCGCCTAGCGGCAAAAATTAAAAATTGCGGGGGCCGCGTTTTCGATTCGCTGTGCGAATCGAGATTTGAAGCTATATTTTCCCTGCGGGGCAGTCGGTTCAAACCGGAATGGATGAATTAATTGAAAAAAATTGCGGGGGCCGCGTTTTCGATTCGCTGTGCGAATCGAGATTTGAAGCTATATTTTCCCTGCGGGGCAGTCGGTTCAAACCGGAATGGATGAATTAATTGAAAAAAATTGCGGGGGCCGGATTTGAACCGACGACCTCCGGGTTATGAGCCCGACGAGCTACCTGGCTGCTCTACCCCGCGATAATTTTTGGTAGCGAGTTGCTCCGTGCAATCGCAAAGCGATGGAACGGTTCCCGAAGGGACAGAGCAGGCTACCTGGCTGCTCTACCCCGCGATGTAGAGTTGGAGGCTACCATAAATGAAATTGTTGCTCAAATAACTGGATTTTAGTGGTTAATTTCGGCTAGGCTATCCTCCTCATGCTGGTTTCATTATCGCCTATAGACGGTTCAGAGGTTGGAAAAGTAAATGTAACCACAAAATCCGAATATGATGATGTAGTAAGACGATCTCATGCAACTTTTGAGTGCTGGAGAATGCATCCAGCACCAAAAAGAGGTGAACTTATCCGGGAGATCGCCGATAAGGTCAGAGAACATAAGGAAGAGTTAGGGCTATTAATTACTACCGAGATGGGCAAGATTCGCTCAGAAGGTTTAGGGGAAGTTCAGGAGGTAATAGATATTGCTGATTTCGCTGTAGGGCTTTCAAGACAGCTTTACGGAAAGACTATGCATTCCGAAAGACCACAGCACAGAATGTATGAGCAGTGGCACCCTCTAGGTCCAGTTGGTGTGATAACAGCATTTAATTTTCCAATGGCTGTTTGGGCATGGAATGCTTTCATAGCAGCTGTTTGTGGAGATACGGTTGTTTGGAAGCCATCAGAGCTTACTCCAATATCTGCTCAGAGATTGAACGAGATCTGTTCGGAAGTTGCAACGCGTCATGGGTTTTCGGATCTTTTTCAGGTCGTTTATGGTGAAGCTGAAATTGGAAAATGGATCGCGCAAGACCATAGGATCCCACTTGTTTCTGCAACAGGATCAATACCAATGGGGAGATCTGTTGGGGAAGTTGTAGCTAAAAGATTTGGTAAAAGCCTGCTTGAGTTGGGTGGAAACAATGGAGTTATTATTCTTAAAGATGCAGATCTTAATCTCGCTCTAAATTCCGTTGTATTTGGTGTAGTTGGTACAGCTGGTCAAAGGTGTACATCAACTAGACGAGTTTTTTTAGAGAATGAAGTTTTCGATCAGTTTGCAAAAAAACTGATTGAAAGTTTTCAGAAAATTCACCCAGGCGATCCAAGAAGGGATGGTACATTGTTAGGACCACTTGTTTCTAAGCGAGCAGTAGACTCCTATAAAGCTGCAATTGAAAGAGCAATCAAAGAAGGCGGAGAGCTTCTTTATGGTGGAGAAGTGTTTAAAGATTTTTATGTCAAACCTACTATCATAAAAGCCGATTCCTCGATGTCGATAGTAAAGGAAGAGACCTTTGCACCAATTGTTTATCTCTTCAAAGTACAAAGCATTTCAGAGGCAATAGAGCTAAATAACAGTGTACCTCAAGGGTTAAGCTCAAGCTGTTTTACAACAAATATTCTAAGTGCAGAGCGCTTCTTATCACATCAGGGTAGTGACTGTGGAATTGCTAATATTAATATAGGTACCAGTGGTGCAGAAATCGGCGGTGCATTCGGAGGAGAAAAGGAGACTGGAGGCGGTAGAGAAGCAGGCTCTGATTCCTGGAAGCAATATATGCGTCGGCAGACCAATACAATTAATTATAGTAAAGAGCTCCCTCTTGCCCAGGGGGTTAAATTTTCAGTAGATTGAGGGGTGAGGCATTATGAGAATAGTTTTGATCTTGGTTATCTTGTCGGTTATCAGTTGTAAGAGGGGTACATACCCTTATGCCAATAACAAAGAAGGTTCTGATATAGAGTATACGAAAGAGCTTGAGCCAGCTCCAGGAAAACAAAAATGATCGATCAAACATTTGATAGAATGGTGCGCGAGAAACATGAGCACCTCTCATTTTTCTTTGATGAAGAAACTGGACTCAAATGTGTGATTGCAATTCACAATACAACATTGGGGCCATCACTTGGTGGTTGCAGAATGAGATCCTATGACTCTCTTCCGGCAGCTGTTGAGGATGCACTAAGACTAGCAGAGGGTATGACCTATAAGTCATCCCTTGCTGGACTGGATCTTGGCGGCGGAAAAGCAGTGATAATCCAGGATCCTAAAGAGATTAAAGATAGGAAACGATTCTTTGAGGCCTATGCGAGAATAATCGATAAAGTTGGTGGAAAGTATATAACCGCCGAAGATATGGGCACCTCTGATGAGGATATGAAGGTCATAAATAAGATAACTAAGCATGTTGTCGGCCTTCCTGAGGATCTTGGCGGCGTTGGAAATCCTGCCCCATATACTGCTCGTGGAACAGTATGTGGAATACTGGCTGCCTCAAGATTTCGCTTCGGCTCAGAAGATCTCTCAGGGAAAAAAGTCATAATTCAAGGAGTAGGTGCAGTTGGATCTAGAGTTGCCTCTCAGTTGAAAGAATTAGGTGCTTCACTTGTAATTTCTGATGTCGATCAAGGGTCAATTAAAAGAGTAGTTGAGCTGACCGGCGCAGAAGTAGTTTCTCCTGAAGCTCTTTATGATGTCGAAGGAGATATTTTTTGCCCATGCGCCATGGGACAAACAGTTAATCCTCGTACAATTGAGCGACTAAAAGTGAAAGTTATCGCAGGTGCTGCTAATAACCAACTCAGTGACCCAACTGTATATGGCTTGCTAGAGGAAAAGGGCATAACCTATGTTCCTGATTTTGTAATCAATGCGGGCGGTATCATTGCTGTATCAATAGAGCAGACCAAGAGATCTAAAGATTGGATGGTCAAAAAAGTTGATGGAATTGGGGATACAGTTTTCCGAGTCTTGGATGAGTCCAAAAAGCGAAACAGGTTCCCGGAACGAGTTGCAATTGAGCTCGCAAAAGAAAGAATTGAAGCTGCAAAGACACACTGATTCTTGACGACTAAGCCTTTCCCTAATACCGTTAAGAGCTCATGCCGGGGTGGCGGAATGGCAGACGCGGTGGATTCAAAATCCACTACCAGCAATGGTGTGGGGGTTCAAGTCCCTTCCTCGGTATAGTAGATGCTGCGGGCTCAGAATGTTTTTAACTCTACGGGACTACTCGCTTCTTCAGGCTGTGCCATAATTAGAAAGAGCGTTTCTTGTTGTTTGCTCAACCGCTGGCGCGGTTGACGCGATATCCACTACCAGCAATGGTGTGGGGGTTCAAGTCCCTTCCTCGGTATAGTAGACGCTGCGGGCTCAGAATGTTTTTAACTCTACGGGACTACTCGCTTCTTCAGGCTGTGCCATAATTAGAAAGAGCGTTTCTTGTTGTTTGCTCAACCGCTGGCGCGGTTGACGCGATATCCACTACCAGCAATGGTGTGGGGGTTCAAGTCCCTTCCTCGGTATTACATTTTTCTAATCTTGGGGATCGGGCAGCTTGGGGGTCAGGCCGGGAGGCCTGACCAGACAGACGCTAGCAGCTGCCTGGTCAGGCCTCCCGGCCTGACCCCCAGGTAAAAAAAACTATCAAAGTACCCCTTTAATAAGACTCTCTATCTTAGTCATCTGCTCCTCTACGCTCACACCCTCCCTTTCAATCGGAGGAAAGATCTTCATCCGAGATCTAACAAATAAAGGAAAAAACTTAGGGTTTCCGAAGCGATAATTTTTAGTAAAAGCCACAGGAACAACATCAGCATTTGGAGCCTCATCAAGAAGCACTTTTAGCCCAAGCTTTTTAAATGGTTTAAGTTTTCCATCTTTTGCTCTTGTACCCTCAGGAAAGATTACACAACATAACTTTTCTCTCTCGAGTTTCGGAGCAAAATCTCTTAATACAGCAATTGCATCCCTTCCAGAATCCCTGTCTATTAATATCCCATTTCGAATTCGTAGCAATAAGGAAACAGTCGGAATCCCACGAGCTAACTGTCTCTTTGCTATAAAGCGAACTACCTTTGTTCTGACTTCAGAAACTAAAAAGGCAATGTCATACATATTTTGATGATTAGCGACTATTATCAGTGGTCTGCCCGGTGAAGCATTAAACCTTCCTTCAACGCTTCTGAATGATCCTGTAGTTAAAAATAGATTAACGTTGTGGCAGTCATTTAAAATTACAATCAGCCAATCAACTAATTTCACGCTTAAACTATTAGCCACTAGGAAGATCGGGTGAAAAAAGATCATCAAAAATGTAAAACCGACCCAAAATGGAGTTACTAAGAAGCTATAGAAAAATTTTCTCATACTGCGCTTTAGCCTTGGTTACCATCGGATGATCCGAGGTGGCTAGAGCAAAAATTTCTTTTGCTCCATTAAAATCCAACTTAGCCATTCGATAATGTCTTAAAGCATCGATAGCCCAAACTGATGCGATATGCGATGGGAGTATTCGTATAGATTCTAAGTCAGTTAAAGAACTGTTCTTTGCAGCTCCAAGCAGCTTAGTTATATCATCTTCAGAGAGACCCATTTTTACTGAGATATCAACAAGTCTGGCAGCCAAAGGGTTAAATGAAACCCCCTCCTCACGGGTAAGTTCTGGATAATCCGCAGGGCAAATTTCAGCAAGTTGCTGGATTGAAAGGTTATTATTAAGACTTCGCTTAAGTAGAGATTCAAATGCTTTAGAGACCATATCTGCTCTAATATATTAGAAATATTATTACTTTTGTAGTCGGGTGTAGAAAATGTAGATATGTTATAATAATGTGCTCATGCAGTTTATTGTAGCTCTATTCGTGTGCTTGCCTGGATTGGTATTTGCTCAGTTTCGTCCAGCAAGCGAGATCTCTATTCGCACTGAGAGTTATAAGCCTGATCTTAAAAATGCAAGATTTGAATTTGGCTCCTATGAGTATGAGGTTTCATGGGAGGGTATCCCCGCTGGGCGAGCTCATTTTGAATTAAAACCTGAAGGCGAGCACTATCGTATGGTAGCTACTGCAAGAAGCGCTTCAGGAATAGATATTTTTTATAAGCTTAGATATCGAGCAGAGGGACTTCTTACTCTATCCTTAACCCCGATTAGAACTTTCATAACTCATAAGGAAAATAGTAGGGAAAAAATCACGGATCTCACTTTCAGTAAAGATGGAACAGTAAAATCTGTTAGAACTACAAAGGGTAGGGGAACTGAGGTTGAAGAATTTAATCCAGATAACTTTATGCTAGATCCATTTTCTTCTGCATTTCTAGCCAGAAGTTTATCATGGAAAGTTGGTGATAGTAGAAGTTTTGATACTTATAATGGTAAGACAAGATATCTTATTACACTTACTTGTGAATCTGAAAAAACGATGGTCGTAAACGGAGAAGAAAAGAATGTCTGGGTTATTGTTCCAAAAGTAGAAAATCTTAATGATCCTACGAAAAACAAGAAGCTAAGAAGAGCAGAGATTTACGTCACAGCTGATAGGTACAGAGACCTTCTCCAGATTAAAAGCTCTGTGTTCATCGGAAATGTTTATGTAAAACTCAAATCTTTTAAACCTGATTATTCCTCAGGAGTACAAATGGCTCGAAACAACCCTAAAGAATGGGTCTTCTAGCTTGGAAGTAAACCAGTCAATGCGTTCTGGGTTGATTGAAGTGACCCGATTATTCTTTCAAGAGCTGCGTATTTTGCGATAAGTTGCTCCTCTGTTTCAGCTAATCTTTTTTCAAGATCGCTCAATCTTAATTGGTTATTTCTTATAGAATCAGATTGTTGATTTGAAGTGATATCAATCAGCCCTCCATATCTAGTAAATTCATAAACTGTACCAGAAGCAGTCCCCCCAAACTCTTCTCCAATCTCTTCCAATAAAGATGCCACTGAGTCAGGATCGCCTGAGATAGCATCATCAAAAGTATCTTCATCAAAGCTTAGAGTTCCATCTCGATTAGTAGTAATACCTAAATCAGCAAGAATCCTAACGGAACCTGATTCATTTGAAGTCTGTCTTATTACATCTCTTAAAGATTGAATCAGACTGTCATCTACGCCTACCTCAGATAGAGATCCGTAAATAGGAATTAATTCGGATCCATCTTGTTCAAGTGTTGTTTGATCATTTTCTGTTACATACTGGGCGATAGCATTGTAAGCCTCTACAAGCTCGCCAAGTTTAGACTTAGTAGACTCTGAATCAACTGACACTGTTAGGTTGGTCGTACCTGTGCCAGATAGTGAGATTGTCACACCCTCTATTAGATCCGAAAATGTGTTACTGTTTCTAGTGATAGTTCCTGCAATCCCAGTCATAGTGAACTCTGCATCTGTGGCGTTTACTGAAGTACTATCAGCAACAAAAGCCGCAACTGATGCGCCACCTGTTATTGAAACAGTTCCAAGCTCAGTTCCTTCAGAGTTAGCTGATATTGAAATAGCGTATTCTGGTGATGAGCTTGTGCCAACATTGATTAAAGATGCTGTTCCTTTAGTAGACTGGCTATTAAATTGAGAGATGAAATCAGAAACTGTCGTGGTGCTGGATACAACGATCTCCACTGCTTCACCACCAACTTCAACTTCGATAGTTCTATCATCCTCAAGATCAAGGTCATTTATTCCAGAGATTAGAACATCACTTGATGAGCTATATCTTTCATTAAATGAGGAGGAGCCTCTAGTAGCTAGAGAATTTACTGAGATTGAATAGCTACCACTTGCTGCAGCATTGCTAACAGCAGCAGTTGCTACTGATTCATTAGATGATGATACTAATTTTGAAAGTGCGCCTCCGTTAAGCACCCTAAAGACTGATGCTTTATCAGATAAGGTAGAAAGTAATCCCTTTAGTTCACTTAGTGCATCAACTGAGTCGTTAAGAGTCGCCAGTCTTTGTTCGATGGGCGCTATCTGAACTTTTCGTTGCTGACTTATTAGGGCATCTATAATGCTTGAGGTATCAATCCCTGATCCAATACCTCCAAAACGTACTAAGGCCATACCACTCCTTGGTAAAAAACTTCTCTAATTTAAAAGGTCGACATAAAAGTCAGCTTCTTAAGGAAAATCTTGTAAAGATGTGTAAATTCAGGAGCTTAGAAGAGCAATCATGTAGTATGTTTCTAAGGCGAATGGGATCTGGTCTTTTGAGGTTACACTCAATATTTTAGCGATCAAATTTCCCGTAGAATCCTTACTTGATGCAGCAACTTTTTATTTTCAGACCATCAGAGGAGTTAAAGTCGAGTCTCCCTCGTTCAGGGCGTGACGCATTAGGAGTTGTTTCAGGTATTCCAGTTATTAAGGAGGAATTTGATTTTGGTATAAAAATAAAAGGAGTTCAGGATAGGGGCGCTCACTACAGAGATTTTTGTATTTCAGAAGATGATAATAGTGTAGTTTTAGTTAGAGTTCCATTAGAAGAAAGTGCTCTCTCAGTTCATGGCGGGTCAATTGAAGCTAAACAAAGAAGAAGAGTAAGACAGATAAGAGATGAGAACTTTCAACATGTTGTAAGCTTTGATGCTCTTAAACTTGTAAATAAATCTGACGGCATATTTTCTATACTCAATCCAGAAAAAATCCCGCTGGTTCTTCGATTCTCGGGTGAATCAGAAAGGCAACTCATGGGGGAGACAGGTCAGATGATGTGGTTAGTGGAGTTACTAACAGAGGTTATACATCACCCCGATATCCCAGATCTTGAAAGGCTTGCCAGACAATCAAGAAACGATGTTATCGCAGTGCGAGAAGAGACAGAAGAGGATTTAACAGTTGGGGCATTTAATATTTTCTCTGCAAAAGTAACCGAGATTAGAAAAAGACTCTTTGAGAGATCTTTTCGTAAGCTTTCTCACTTCCTCGATATTCAACCAAGTACCGATGAAACACATGAATCAATTATCGAGCGTTGTCTGCAGCTAGAATGGTTGGATTTAAGGTTAAATGGTAAATCTACCTCTCGATTAACTGGTTCGCCATTAGACCTTGAGGTAACAGGACTTTACGTTAGATCAATTCTTATACGGGATGAGGCACTGGTAATTGAAGGATTAGATAGGATGATAGAGGATAAATTTAATGCGCTTCAAAACCTTGGCGATCCTATGGTTCTTTCTATGGGGTTTACTAAGAGTCCTTATCTGGGAGGTATTTTCGGCCCGCGACTTGAGGAGCTAGATAGAGCTCATAAAAACTATCAGTACCTTTCAGACTTGCGATATGCACTTTTTTCAGGACAAAAAAGTGCCGTAGGAGGTAATGCTTATGCAGAGATCCGTTTCCCGAGACAAACCCTTAACTCTGTTGCTGCAGGTAGAGTTAAAGCACTTGTCGTAGATGGAGATCATGAAGATGCAATTACTGAAGCTCGAATAAGATTAGGCGGGGGAAATCATATACCTGCTGCTACAATAATTAACTTACCAGGAATGTATGGCTCTTTTAAGAGAAGTTTAGTTGTTTGCGGCGATGAATCAATTCTTGTTATTAGTGGTTTTGGCCTTTCAAGGCAGCTTAGTAATGCAGCGAGCCTTCTATGTTTTAGTGATAGAAAAGATAGAAGGGTGCCACTAGAGAACATAGTGCTACTAAAGGATCCTATCCCGTCAAAAGAGCGACTAAGAGCTTCATTCCAAAAGCTAGAAATTCCAAGAGATAAGAAGCTTAATCATCTTTTAATTCTGCAACACCCAAAGCAATTTGCTACGCAGCTAGGAGTGAGGCTTCATTCGATTGAGGAGCCTAACTTGGGAGTGATTCATCTAGCTGAATATGGAGAGCACAGATTTATTATTTCTTCTGTGGGCAGCTCTGGGGCTTATGGATCAACAGCAGGTGAGCTCCTTGAGGTTTTCTTAGAGAGTGATTTAAATAAGAGTTTGGATATTTGGTTCACCGGAACCGCTGGTGCATTTGCGAAAGATGATTTTGAGGTTATTGGAAAAATCGCAACTCCTAAAGGTTTAGTTTCTATCGATGGAGAAGAGTTTTTAGTTACCTCAAAAGTAGATTCTAAATTGGAGGGAGTTTTTTACTATGAAAGACACTTCACTGCGCCTGCTCCTGCATGTGAAACTGATAAATACATAGAAGATCTTGTGGGGAGAGGATTTAGCCTGGTCGAGGTTGAGCTTGGTCACTTAGTTAAAGCAGCTAGTAAATACCCCGGAGTTTCTGTCAATCCTCTTTACATATGCTCAGATGATCCTCGCGCATCAAAGCATGATGCTGCATTAGGAATTCAACAGATTTTTCATGAAGGCTCAAAACCAAGGCCTGAGCTTTATCGGATGGTAATTGAGGGGTTAGGGCTACGTCTAAATCATTAATATCATTATTATACCGAGCGATAACGATTCTTGTCTTCAACAAAATCCTGCATTGCAGAGTACATAAACCCTGCGCAGGGTTTAATGCGAATCTAATTATTGAATAGTATCTAGTTCTGTCTTTCAGAATTAATGTAAAATGGCTGGCGTGAGCGTTGAGAACAATGCAATCTTTTATAATAAAAATGTAGTCTACTTCTTCATAGTTTTAGTATTCGCAACTTTCGTAAGGTTTATACTCCCCTACGACTTTCCTCCAGGTTTTGCTGGACATGCGATAGCGCATTCTCATCAATCACTAGAATTTCGAGATGCTATTTCCCAAACTCTTTCGACAGGCTCAGCGGACTGGCCTTCAGTTGTCGTGCAGTTTGGTCTGATGAGTTTTTTTCATGGAGTGGTCTTCTACATATTTGGACAGGGTATATGGCAATCAATGCTTCCAGCCCAGCTATTCGGAGTTGGATCTGCTATATGCTCATACTTATTCGGTAAAAGGGTAGGAGGAATCAAATTTGGCCTTTTGCTAGGCTTGAGTGTAGCAGCGTCACCTTGGAATATTGCTTTCTCAAGGTACGGTGATGCAGAGCATGCGCTACCAGTCTTTCACTTTTGGGCTGTGGCTTGTTCTATAGTGCATGTCAGGGGTTTGCTAACAGCTGCACTAGCTGGATTAATTGTTGCAGGGTCTTGGTATGTTTACGCAACCAATCAGATACTACCGATGATTTTATTGATAACTTTTTTCATTGTATCACCAAAAATTTCAAGAAAAAAATATCTTGGTTTTTGCATCTCTTTTTTAATATTCAGCGCTCCAGCTATTATTCCAAGCTGGAGAGATGGTTTTTACTATCCAATCCGCTCAACTCTGCCTGATAATAGCAACTACCAAATTGTAAGTGTTTCGCAGTTACTAGAAAACTCCGCAGGCATATTTAGTCAACTTTTTCTCAACTCGTCAGATGCTTGGTATACAAACTCATTAGGAGGGTTCGGTATTTTCGGAAATATTCTAATCTTTTTCGGTGTGGCATCAGGATTGCATAAGTTTTATAAGACTCAAAGTCTAACTACATTAATTCCATTCTTAGTTTTTAGTTTAGGAATCATTCCCGCTGTAATCGCAAATGAGGTTTCTTTCAGGCGTGGACTGGTGTCTGGATCTACCCTTTTATATTTTCAAGCAATAGGTGCGCTCTTTCTGATGAAGAAATTCAAGGTTTTTTGTGTAATCACATATCTCATTGCATGTTATGGAGTCTACATGTATTTTTTTGAAACCTCTCAACCAGAATCATCTGCCGGAAGGGGACGCACTATTTTTATAAATGAAGTATTGGGCTTTACTGGGAAGCAGAGGTTGGTTTTTACTCAATCTGACGACATTTATCAGTTTAAAGATTTTTTTCGATTTATGACCTCCGAGGATCCTGAGAGCAGAGGGATTAGCCTAGAGGTTGTCAGTCCTGATTCGTGTAGGTGCACGAATGAACGCAGAGTACTTTACTATTTAGACGCAGCACAGCTTTCAATGTGCTGTTCGTTGAATCAATGCAGCAACTATTCTGAGAGAAACTTTTCTTATTATATAATGAGCTGCAAATAAGTTGCTATTTCTATACTACCCAATACTCTAATGGCTTTTAATAAAACAAAAAAATGAGCCTAAGTACCCGATATTATTCTGAATCCTTGAGTTTTCCGAATGCATCTAAACTTTACGTGGAAAATCCTCATAAAGTTTACAAGAATCTATTTTTAAGGGATCCAAGATACAATACGGTTATTAGTAACTTTGGCTTTTCATACGACAAGGTTCTTAAAAGTGTCGAAAATCTTCAGATTGGCACATGTCTCGATATTGGAAGTGGCCGTGGGATAATGATTGAGTACTTTAAAGAGAATCGCCCAGAGATAAAGGTTTATTCAACTGATCTTGAAAAGTTTCATCATCATAATGTCGACTTTATGGAGATTGATCTTTTTAAACCTGAAACTCTAGATCGTATAGAAAATGAATGGCCAAAAATGGATCTAGTTACATGTCTTGATGTAATGGAGCATCTTCCATTAAGCGTTATTGATGGAGTGCTACAACGGTTGTCAAGGATAGGCAGAATTTCGATTTTCACAATAGCAAATCACCCAGATATTCACGATGGAGTAGAATTACATTTAACAAAAGAAAATAGTGAGTTTTGGTCAAGTGCTCTTAAGAATCACTATGAAATAGCAGTACAGGAAGATTACTTATTCGGAGCGAATGAGTTATATTATTTTGCCTGTTACAGTAAGGCCTTTTTGTAGATCGATAGATTCTCGGTCTCAGTGTAGTTTGATTTATCTACCTCCTTAGATAAGATTACCCTAAATGCAGTATCGATGGTTTTGGGCATATCTATTATTTGCTGGTGCTGTTGGGGCTACTTTTTCATATGAGATTGTTCCGACTGTAGTTTTATTTATTGCAGCCATTACTACTGCAATCACCAACTTTTTCTACACAAAATGGCTGTTATTTTTGGATGTTGCTGTTCTTACTGTTTGTCTTTGGTCTACAGGAGGAGCTCATAATCCGTTAAGTGTTCTATTTTTGGTTCCTATAGCAGTATCAGCACTTACACTCTCTGCAAAGTGGACATGGATTTTGGCTGCTACAAGCTCAATTTTATTTTCACTTCTTTTTTTCTTTTTTAGAGATTTCCAAATTTTTACTAGTCACTATTACCATATTACCGAAAGTTCGCCATTTACCTTTCATCTTTGGGGTATGCTTTTAGGGTTTGGGTTGGTTGCGTTATTTTTAGCATTCTTCTTTACCAGACTCTCAGGGGAAATATCTCTTCAGCAGCGCAAACTTGGTGTTTTAAACGAAAGGTCTGAATCGTTAAAGCGTACACTAAGTATTACTTCACTTGCAGCAAGTACTGCACATGAAATTAATACACCGCTTTCTACGATAAAGCTGATCGCTTCTGATCTGTCAGATTCTGAAGATAAGGAGCTTCTAATAGCTGAAGTAAAGCGTTGTGAAGAAGCTATTAATCGACTCAGATTTTCCTTAGGAGATCTTAAAGGGTCAAAGGTGTCGGAGATAAAACTTTCTAGTTTGATTGATGAGATTAAAGTCAGACTGCCAGAGGCTTCAGTTGTAAAGGTAGTGAATGATGGGGTTATACAAACCCAAGTAGCACCACTCAGAGAGGCTTTGTTTGCGATAATTAAGAATGCAATTGAGGCAAATGATGAGGTTGTGGTGAGATTTGCAGATGATGGAGCAATCGAGGTAAGAGATTATGGAGAAGGTATATCAGATGAAATTGTCTCTCAGATTGGACTTCCAATTTCAAGTATTAAGGGCTTAGGGCTTGGATTATTCTTAAGTAAAAGATTTATTGAGATGATAGGAGGAAGTTTGGAGTTTGTCCGTGACCATGGGACGCTTGTAAGAATTAAACTAGCATGAAATATCTACTTGTCGATGACGATCTTACTTTTAGAGCAAGGCTTGCGAGATCTTTAATTTCCCGTGGTTTCTCTGTATTTGAAGCAGATGGAATTTCTGAAACGAAAGAGATTCTAAGTAATGTAATCCCAGATAGGGCTGTTATCGATCTAAAATTAAAGAGCGAGTGGGGGCTTAGTGTTCTAAAAGAGATTCTAAATAGTGGCTGTAAAGAAGCAGTAATTTTATCAGGATATGGAAGTATACCAAGTGCAGTTGAAGCATTAAAACTTGGAGCGATTAATTTTTTATCAAAACCAATAACAGTAGATGAACTACTTGAAGGTTTTATGGGGAATCCTCAAAATCAAAGAATTCCAACTCTCGATGAATATGAGTGGGAGTATATATTAAGAACCCTCAATGAAAATGATGGGAATATTACAAAAACTGCTAAAATACTTGGTGTTCACCGGCAGGCACTTCAAAGAAAGCTTCGGGAGAGGCATTTTTAGAGTTTAGTTATTTTATCTTTATTTAACGCAGAGTTCTCAGAGTTACACAGAGTAACTACTCTCTGGAAACTCTGAGAACTCTGCGTTAAAGTATATTACAAATTCTAGCTGATTAGATTCTAATACACCCATACACAGTTTGGTTTTATGGATAACATTTCAGTGGTGCAACTTTTTGTTGCGTTTACTCTAAAACACCAAAGCAGCTAGGTTCTTTTTTATGAGAATGTTCACACTACTTATTCCTGCTTTAGTTTTTTCCTCTTTTTCTCTTGCCCAGGCACCTGCTTCCGTAACTGGGGATCATATTCACTCGAAAGGGTCTTGGATGTTTGGTTATAGATATATGTTTATGGATATGGATGGGCATAAAACACCTAATATTCGTAAGGTACACGACGGACATGATCACGGAGAGATGCATCAAGAGGATCCTCATGAAGAAATCGATCACTCAAAACCGCATAAACACACGATGACGATGCAGATGCATATGCTTGAGGCAATGTATGGCGTAACTGATGATTTAACTCTAATGGCTATGACAAACTTTTTGCAGAATACAATGGATCATGGGGCAGGATTTAAAACAAGAAACGAGGGGCTGGGCGATACAAGCCTCTCCGCTCTTTATAGGCTTTATGGGGATTGTCATCAAGAGTCTTTGATTGGGGGCTTAGGGATTTCGTTCCCAACCGGTGACATCACACAGAGTGACAATTATCATTCTGGAAAGAGTCATCACCCATATCATATGGCTCTTGGATCGGGTACGTTTGATCTATTGCCAAGCTTAACCTACACCCAAAATGATGAATCTATCTTCTGGGGCGTTCAGGGAACAGGTGCAATAAGGCTTGATGATAACACAGAAGGATACAAATTCGGTGATAAATATGTAGCTCAATCCTGGATTGGTGTGCCGCTCGCAAAAGGGGTATCTGTAACTGGTAGGATTGCTGGAACTTTTCAAGGGGATGTAAGGGGAAGAGATCGGACTATCTCGGCAACTGGAGCAATGTGGGATCCGAAGCAGCAGGAGTCAAGTGTGCTAGAAGCAGGGCTTGGGGCTCAGTTTGGTGTTTCTAAAGGGCTAAGGCTAGGGGTTGAATTGACAGCGCCACTTGCTGAAGATATTGATTATGGAGTTCATGAAAGAAAGTGGGGAGTAACTCTAGGATTATTAGGTACCTTGTAGACTAAGAAAGGGTTTCCATTTATCTTACTTTATAGTGTTTGATGATTCCGGTCCAAAATTCAGTGAAATTGAGTTCGAGTTTGGATTAAGAAATGAGCCTGCGAAAGCCCTCCTTTCAGCTGATTTTTCGCATATTACCGAGGCAGAGATAGATAGGTGGCTTCAGAATTATGGTCAGGAGCGTTTTGTAGCATCTCTTATTCAGGCTTACATTGAATCTGATTTAGCTGATTCAGTTTTCGATCGGTTAGGATATCTGTTTACACTTTATCCAGAAATTATAGATGAGCTTCAAGAGCAGCTTTTTTGTTTGTGTAGTGACTCTACCCAAGGAATGAAAGCCAAATTCAAACTATTATATCAATTTTCTGATCTATGTAATTTAGGGTTTGAGCCTGAAAGCTTCAAGGAGAATGGAGCTGCAAAAACTTTCTTACTAGAAGCTTATCAAGAACGAACCGGTGAAATCTCAATCGAGATTTTAAATCTTGCAAAATTGCTTTCAGTAGTAGGTAGTGGAGTTAAAAACTCACTTTTTGGCTTCATTAACGAATATGTTCTCTATGGAACCTATGATCAGTCCCCTGATCTATATATGTCCATATTTAGAGGGGATAATGAAGCTATAACTAGGCTTTTAGAGCACCTTGAAAATGCATGGTATAGGGTTGAAAGTCCTTGGGAGTTAGTTGAGCCAATAAGGATGCAGAAATCTAATATAGATATCAATAGTTTAGCGCGGATTGAAGCCTTAAAAGAAAAGCTATTAGCTGTCTTAAGTTAAGCTATCTACAAGATATTCCGATACATAGCTTGCAATGAAAAAATTCAACGCGCTGATAGTTGATAACGATATGGCTTCTAGAATGAGGCTTAAACAAACAGCTAGTTCAGTAGTTGAATTTGGAGCGGTTACTCTTTTAAGTACCCCTGCAGAAGCGATTTCAGCTTTAACTCTTTCGACTCCAATAGATGTAGTGTTTGTATCCTGGCGGCTTGGTCCAGATGTTATCCGTCCTTTTATCCAAAAAGCTAAAGAAACATCACAAGGTCAAGATGCTGCATATATATCAGTAATGAAAAGTGCCTCAGAGGGTAATGCATCTGTTGCGCAAGTTATGATGGATGGCGCAGACGGGATTCTTTGCGAGCCATTCTCAGTCGATCAACTTGTAGAGATAACAAGACTATCTACAAAAGTACGTGGAGAAAGATATGAATCAAGAGAGAGAGCCGCTCTTTCGCTTTTGATACCAGATATTCTCAAACAGTTAGATCTTGTTGCTCATATTAAGTCATCAGGACTGGCTCCTGAAACAAGTTTGAAGGTATTGCGAGAGCTTTGTCAGAGAGTAAAAGACAGGGATGAAAGATCTCATGTTATATATTATCAGATCGCTCTTAACGCATTTGAGAATGCTCCTGTTCCTCACTTTGAAGCTAAAACCAAAAACTATGGAGGAGTTAGCTCTAGAGTAAAAAAACGAATGGAGCAGAAAATGCAGCGTGACTTATCGGGGAAGGTATGAAGAAAGTTTTACTTGTTGAAGATGATTCAGTTACAAGAACTCTTTTAAAGAGAATGATAGAAGGGTTTGAGTATGATGTTACTGAGGCTCTTAACGGTAAGATCGCTTGGGAAACTCTCTGTTCCGGCGAGAGTTTCGATCTAGTAGTTACCGACATCATGATGCCAGATATGGATGGAAGAGAGCTGCTTCATCTTATGAGAGTTGATGACAGGTTTTATGAAATTCCAGTTGTAATTGTATCAGGAGAGCTTGATAAAAATATGCTATCAAGAATAGCTGAGGAGTACCCAGAGTACACAAGATTCCAGGAAAAGCCTGTGAATAAGGCTGCTTTATATAATGCGATATCATCCTTGGAGGATCCGTTATCATGACAAGATTTCTTATAGTAGAAGATGACCCAGTAGCTTCTAGAATTGTAGAAAATATCGTTGGAAAAGATGCTGTTACAGTTAAATCTGGTTTGGCTGCACTTGCAATCATTGAGGATTCACTAAAAATTGACGAACCCTTTGAGAGCATAATTTTAGATCTTGGATTACCTGAGATGGACGGACTTGAGTTTTTGAAAGCCTTAAGAGCTCTTGAAAATGGATTATCAGTTCCACCTTCATATGTTGTAGTAATTACAGGTGAAGACGATATCGGAGTATATGCAGATGCTCATTTACTTGGATGTAATACTTTTCTTTCAAAACCACTTAATCCTGAAGAGCTTAGAAATTGTTTGAATCTAGTTTAGATTCAGATACAATGCCCGGAATGTACCCACAAACAAGACTAAGAAGACTCAGAAGTGAAGCTTGGAGTAGAGACCTGGTAAGGGAAAATTTATTAACCCCAAAAGATCTCATCTGGCCGATTTTTATCAATGATGGATATAGCGACGAAGATATACCTTCTATGCCAGGGGTAAAAAGATTATGCCTTGATTCGCTAGTTTCTTCAGTTTCTCGAGCAAAAAAACTGGGTATTCCAGTTGTGGCACTTTTTCCTGCAACTCCTAGTAAACTTAAAACTCCTGATGGAGAAGAGTCATTTAATCCAGATAACTTAATGTGTAGAGCTGTAAAAGCTATAAAGCAAGAAGTATCTGATATCGGAGTTTTGGGAGATGTTGCTCTAGACCCTTATACAGATCATGGACATGATGGAGTGATAAGAGATGGTGATGTTGCAAATGATGAAACGATTGAAGTTCTGATCAGGCAAGCACTTAATCAAGCAGAAGCAGGATTTGATATTATAGCTCCATCTGACATGATGGATGGTCGTGTTGGTGAGATAAGGCAGGCTCTTGATGAAAGTGGTTTCACAAGGGTTCAGATAATGGCTTACTCGGCAAAGTATGCATCTGGATTTTATGGACCATTTAGAGATGCTGTTGGAAGTTCAGGTAGTTTAGGAAAAAAAGGAAAACATACCTATCAGATGGATCCAGCAAATGGAAATGAAGCTCTTAGAGAAGTAGAGCTTGATATTGCAGAAGGCGCTGATTCTGTAATGGTAAAACCTGGGCTCGCCTATTTAGATATAGTTTATAGGGTTAAGGAAACATTCAAAATGCCAACCTTTGTATATCAAGTGAGTGGTGAGTACGCGATGATAAAAGCTGCTGCTCAGAATGGTTGGCTTGATGAAAAAAGATGTATGCTTGAATCCTTAATTGCTTTTAAAAGAGCAGGTGCCGATGGGGTTTTAACATATTACGCTCCAATGGCTGCTGAGAGTTTGTAGGTGAGATGCGCTTGGTGCCCCCCTTTTTTCCTATCCTAACTAATAATTTGAACAGCTTATCCAAGTACTAGAAAATTCGCCTAACCACTAGGCGGTGTCTTCTCTGAATGCAGTCAAGTCTTTCAAGTAAATAATTCCATTCTTCTCTACGAGCAGTTAGCCCACGGTGTTAATAATTAGGAATTTTTACCAGAACAATAAATTAAGATTGCCCCACTTGAGAACGGGTGTTTAAACATACGAGACCACTCGAGCTCATCTTGAAGATCTTTCACTGAGTGATATGGCTTCCGTATCCATCTGTTGGCTACCGCTCCTACTACTACACTCTTGGGCTGCCGGTTGCCAAGAGTCTTTCGGCTAGCAACTTCCAGTAAGAGTCATGCCGAATTGACCCCCAAACGCCTTGAGCGATTGTGCTTTTAAGTATGGGATTTGCAGCGCTTATTATCTCTCCATCACTCACAACTTGCCCACTTGATTTATTGCAGGGAGATAGTCCACAAAAATGTGCAAGCTGCTTCCTACTCTTAAATCTTGTAAATGTATCTATCTCGGCTCACATAAGTGCGGCAGTAATTAACCCTATGCCTCGATGCTCTAAAAGCTTTAAACAGGTTTTAAACAGAATGAGTCTCCTTTAACAAAATCAGAGAGCCTTTTTGTAGTTTTCATAATTTCATCTTTCAACCAAAAAAGCTCTCTCAGGTATCGCTTCTGTACTCAAGCCGAATTAGAGGGAAGCTCCACGGACTCTAGCTACTGAAGTCCTGCTTTAGTCCAAAGGTTAGTTCTGTACCTTCTGTACTCAATTCTATTATTTCTAAGCAGAGCTTTAATTCTAACATTGGTCGCTCTTGCCTCTGTCATCCGCGAAGCTCTGTATCTAATATAGTTTTTAAATCTCTAAGCTCCCTCGGTGCAAGTCACACCTCTGGGAGGTACCCAATTCGAGTTGAATCGGCAATTAACTCACTATCCGACTTGTCTGTCCTGTCTTGTCTGGGTTGTTTCTCATCCTTTGCGCATACCCAGGATTGCACAGCTTAACTTGCCAACCTGTCTTTTGACGAGGCTCGTCTAGAAAGCTGGCACTCCCAATGCACGCCTCTGCCGCCACAACTACTGATCTATCCTCACCAACTAAACTTATTAAACTCAGAGTGTTGTTCTTAACTCAGCGTTCATAACAACGGACTCATATCAAGGTCTTAATGACTGAAGCCCAAAAAAATAATAATATAATAACAAATGTATCTAGGATAAAAGACCATACAGTCCCAAAAAGGCATGCTTTAATTAGTGAACATTTACCTTCATAGCTGTTGCGGTAAAAAAGAAAGATCACAAAACACCACTCCAGAAGCCTTACAAAGAATAGTCCAGGGTAGTAATATATCATTGGAATTGGCAAATCTCTGGCAGCTGAAAGATCTGCCCCAATTGTTAAGAGAAGTGTTGTAGATGTAATAATGAATATTATCCACCCTATAACACCGACTGTGAATCTAGCAAGAGAAAAATAATATTAGATTGTTTTGAGTGTGAAAAACTTTTTCATTTAGAAATAACCCAAAAAAATAAAATCCTGGAAATTTTATAAGTAAAACGCCTATAATTATATATAAAAGACCCATGTATATTTAATGATTCATAAACTTAGTGATTTATATAATTCTCCTGGGAAAGATCATAGATTGCCTCTTTGAAAAAGATCTGGTCTGAAGAGAGTTAAGAGTTTGCTTTGATTTTGAACCTAGATAGATAATCATATGTACCCTAAGGAATTGAACGACAGTGTAATGGGATTTCGGACTCAGCATAGCGAATCGAAGACATTGGTCTGAAATCTGGAAACTCCTCGAGGAGGAAATTGTATGTTTGAGAGAATACATTGGATCCGAGCCAAAATGGCTCCTGTTGCCAAAGGTCTACATGTTTTGTTCTGATATACTCTGTTTGTAACCCTCGATATCTATCTCCTTGAATGTAGTAATTTGGTCCTATAGGGTCAATATCACCTAGGCGTTGAATGCTCCCTCCTAAGCCAAAAAGTAATGACAAGTCATAACCAGTAGTCGCAAGCTCTCCGCCACGGCAGGCCGTTATCACTGATGAGTTTAGAAGTAGAGAGAAGTTGTTTAGCTCAAAAGGTGATAAGCACCCGGGGAACCGGCCGGGTGAATTATTCAGTACTATTCCAGAATAGCAGGCTGAAAGAACTATAATATTGTTTGTGTGTTGAAGATTCCCTTTAAAGGATTTTGCAAGATCGTTAATGGATATAGCATCTGGTAGATTGCCGTTCTTAGTATAATCCTCATTAAATCGAGTATACTCTTCCTCAAGCAAATATTGACCAAGATTGTCAAAACCACCATGGGTGCTAATATAAAACACAACTTTATCTCCCGGTTTAGAGTTTCTGCTAACACTTTCGATGGCTGATAATAAATTTCTTTTCAAAGGCCTCTCAGACTCCTGAACGTCTTCACCAATTTTTTTATACATTTCCTTATTCCATAGAAAATACTTTGAACCTTCCTCGTACCCACCACATAGACTTACACCATTAGAATCTGTGCCTCCATCCAGCACTGAAAAAGCCCTTTCCATGATAGATAAGTCTGATTGAAAGTATTCTCGGAGAAGGTCTGTATAGAGCCGTTTTGATTCTTCAGCAGATTCTTTCACGATACTTGGAGTGGTAGCAGCATCAAAATATATCACATGTACTTTTTTTGGAGGATCCGGAGTGGGAACTGGGGTAATTGCGAGTGTGAAAGATGGGTATAAAAAAACGCTAAATAGTATAGTTACGAATCTTCGCAAGAATGAGGAAATTTGAAGAAAAATAATATTTAGTAACATATGAAAACCTTTGAAATCCTTGCCTCATTAGCATATCTTAGTGGAACTAAATATTTATCAGAAGAAATCGTCACATCTTTGTTAGAACCATTTCCTAATTTTCCCAACCTTTTTCTTTCCTCACAGACCGCGTGGTAAACGGAATGAGAGATTTTCCGATAGAACTTTGGAATGGTTTATCATCCGAGGATAGAGTCAGGAGAGTTGGCATCGTTTGTAACGAGTAGGAGTAGAAACTCTGAGCTTTGGTTTGTTAATAATCGAAATCTAGAGTTTGCAATCTTAGGATATCTGGCTAAGTATGCAGAAAGATACAAAGTTAAGCTCTATGGGATAGCAATTGAGGGGAATTATATCCAAGGGCCTGCCCTCTTTCCTCTAATGAACAGGGCACATTTTATGAGAGATCTAAACTCAAGTATTGCTAGAGCTGTTCCAAGATTTACCCCAGAGTACCGGGGAGGACGGTTCTGGGGGAGGCGGTATTCATCTGAGTTTCTTCCGGGAGCTGACGATATTGAGGAGTATTTCTTCTATACAGCACTTCAGCCTATTAAGGATGGATTAGTTAAAAGGCTTAGTGATTATCCGGGCTATCACTTCTTTAGGGATGCTGTATGGGGGATAGAGAGAAAATATAAGGTAGTCAGATGGAAGGAATATAACGATGCAATGCGTTATGGGAAAATCGTCTCCATTAAGGATTTTACAGATATTGTAACTCTTAAATACGAAAGACTCCCAGGATATGAAGACTTATCTCAAAAAGACTATGCAAGGCTTATGTACAGAAAGCTTGAAGAGAGAAGGCGTAAGATTATAGAAGAACGGGGCAAGAAACCATTTGTAGGTAAACCTCAGCTCCTTCAGACAAAGAGAGGAACTCTTCCAAGAACTACAAAGTCCTCTACTCTTAGAAGTCATAGACCTAGGATTTTATGTATCTGTCCGGAGAGACGTGCCCAGTACAAGGCTTGGTACTTTTCCATATACTTTGACTACAAACATGCCTCTAAAGAATACAGAGAGGGTAACCCGGATATAATATTCCCCATCGGTACCTACAAACCTCAGATCTGGTTCAAGCCACAAGAAATAATTCAGTAATCACAGGGGGTAGTGTATCTACTTCTCCGTAAACTCCACTTAAAACACACTACTTTGAACTAAACTGACAGATAGACCCTAGTTTCCAGCCATCATTCGAAAGTCGTCGCCACTTCTAATTATACTATCCAACTACACTACACGCAGTCAGTGAGGAAAAATGGGAAGTCGATTTTAGATCTTTGGGGTCTATGACGTAATATTTTAACTTTAATCATCACTCAGCGGATCAGGGGATTCCAAGGTCAGGTCTTATGCATTTGATGTAACAAATATCATCAAACCCAGATTCATAAATAGGGCTTAGGCAAGCATTTTCACAGCATTTCATCCTCTCAGGAGTTGGTAATGGTTCAATGCCGAACTCAGTTTTCGTCGGAATTGAAGGAAATCGATTAATGCAGGTTTGTGAACCCGGGAAAACGCAATCATAAAAACAGCCTTGATTGCCACCACAGACCTCCCGACAGCAAGAGATTGCTGAGCCGGGGGTGCCTCCTATACACTTATAATACTCTGGAGAAGTCCGTGGCAAAACAAACTCTAGTGTGGGACTGAGTGTATTGAAATCTGAAAACGCGAGGTTTGGCATTAATAGCGTTAGCGATAATAGTCGAACTCTTAAATCGAATTTTAACAATCCCATGCTCACTCCTTGGTAAATATCCATGTATCTATAGAATGTCATCAGATGTCTCAGTCAAAGAATATTTATAAAGAAATTATTATAAATCATAATTATGGAGAATGTGTTGCAGCTATAGATTTATTAAATACTTTCCTGAGTTTAACGTCACTAAAGTCGCGGCTTCTATTTTTCCTATCGATAATATTGAGATTAAACAAAACGGCCTCATATGATGACCATAACTCACAACAGTATTCCCAGACACTCCACAACCAACACCTACTGGATTTGACAGTGGAGCTGAAAATTAAGCTGCTAGATTCAAAACCGAAGTGCCTCACCTAGGAAATTAGATGACGAAATTGTTACATAAAATAAAAATTATTTTCCTAGGACATCTCTCAAATGTGATAAAATATTCATAGAGAAAATGATATCTAAAAAAGAAAAATATTCCAGAAGAAATTCATTTTATCTTGTATTTTTATTGTTTGTATTATCAAGTTCAGTTTTAGCCGAGGACACAGTTCTTGTTAGTGGATCAAGATTTGTTTGTATCCTTGATAAAGGCAAGGTGTTGTGTACGGATTTAGATGAGAGTTCCCTTAGTCATCGAGATAACAATAAGCCTCCACTTTTTAAGTTTGAGCCGATATCAGGTTTGTCTGATAAGGTAACAGAGATCGTTGCAAATATGAGTAGTGCCTGTGCTTTGGATGATAATCGAATAAAGTGCTGGCAAGTTAAAAGAGATTCCTATATTAATCCCACTCCTTCCACTCGTTTTACTGCTATTGAGATAAATTTCTCAGAGCCTATTAGTAAGATAGCTGTTTCAGATGATGTTGGATACGCTATTTCAAATAATAAGCTTTATCAATTTAATCCAAAGTCGGTAGCAAGTCCTATAATAGACAAGAATAATCTAGAAAGTTACAAGCTTGATGGATTAGTCTTCAAACAAAACCATTTATGTGTTGAAGCATCTAATAAAATTTTATGTAGAGGGGATAATTCTTCTGGAGAATTAGGTTCTGCAGAATTCATTGTAACCAAGATTCCTCCTAGTGGGAATTTAATTGAGTGTATTTTGGAGACTTTTCTGTCAGCTGGGGGTGGCGTTAGTAGATGTTCTCTTCGATATACCGTTCCTTCTCCAAAACCATCTTTAAAGGAATTTGTTGCTGTTCGAGGGTTACCAGAATCGGATATGACTGGACTTATCTCCTCAGGAAGTAGAACTTGCGCTAAAAGTGTTCAAAACGGGGAGATGTATTGTTGGGGGAAAAATCTTCAGTCTACCCGATGTTTGGATCTTATAACTGTTCATGATGATTTTGGTAATAAAATTGATTATGATAAGAAAAGCAGTTTTCTTCATGGTAATTGTGCCATGCCAGCTGAATCACTTAATCGATTTACTAACCTAGCTTTAGGGGGCAGAGTAAGCTGCGGTCTTGATAATGGAAGGGTCTGGTGTTTTTCAAAGCCTGATAATCAACTTTTCATAGCACCTGAAACTCAGGAACCCGCAATTATTCAGGGACTCCCAGACGGAGTAAAAAGTTTTACTCTTAGTTTCGGGGAAACAGTGTTTGCTCTTATTGATGATACACTTTGGATAGTGCCAGTTACCCGTGACTATTCTGATCATCTTAAACCTCCTAGACCTATAGCCAAGGTAATCAGTGAAGATGGGGATTGAGAAATTAATTTGCGAACAGTATCGGAAGTAGATCAAAATTTGAGAAGATCACTTTATGATGCTATAGAAAAAGAAGATATTGAAAGAATTAAGGAATTAGTTCGAGATGTCGCTAATATTGAACATAGAGATATCCCTATGGGAATTATGCCACTTATTTTTGCTATAGGGTCTAATAGTTACGAAGCATTTAAGGCTATAGAACGGACAGATCTAAATTAAAATGCACCACCTAGATTGACTAAGCAATCAAGGAGGTGCACTTCGATTTTGAACCTAGGTCATTGAAGCTTTCTTCATTTGTAATCTCTACTTACATCCCCTATTTCTTCGAGTTAGAAAGCTCATCGTATATATCAAATAGTTTATTGAAGTTTGGATCATCTTTATAAATATTAAGACTGGTTTTCCAGTCAGGTTCAGTTCCGTCCTGAATAAGGGACACTTTAATAAAAGTCTCTAAACCATATCTCGATCTCATAAGGGCTTTGCATATCCTAAATTTTACGTCAGGAGCCGCTATTCCTTTGATATAACCCACGGCCCAATCGGAGTCAGGGATAGGCTCAATGCGAACATGGTTCCCAGCCGATCCATGCATAACAATTTTATCACCAATCATAGTTTCAATTTCACGAGAATTGCTTGGATAACAGTATGCTTTATCAGAACTATCCATCCCTTCAAATACAAAGTTGCCAGCTTCATAGTCTTCAATTAGTTTATCAGCTAATACTTTTTGGCGATCTACTACGTTCAACTCTGTTAAATTCTGTTGATGTGCAAAAATTGCTGGTACTGCCATTTCATCCTCATAATGTGGTGTTGGTTTATTGTAAGGGTTATGCAGTATATTAATCATTCATTCGCATATAGATCCTATTCTTAACAAAATTGTAATACAAAATCACGGTCTGCATACATTATTGTAATCTGATTAAGACTGATAGAAATATTTTTAATTATAAGTCTCATACTTAATCATACGAACTTAACATTGCCGTAATAACTCGATGATTATATGAATCACTGCGAACTATCTAAAAGATCTGTTTATATAAGGTTTTTCGATGATTCGGATTTTTATAACATTTTTAATTGGATCAAGGTCATTGTTGGCGCAAGAGGAGATCCCATGTAGTGAAATCCTTGGGGTTGTGAACAATGCGTTAAGAACTAGTTTGATTGCACAAGAGGATGTGTATACAGGATTGGTAAGATGTAAGGATGTAGAACTTGAAACTTGGGATCAAGTCTCAGGTTCTTGGATTCCAAAATTATACAGAGCAGTGCTGTTAGAATCGAAAAAAGAATGTACTAGCAATCCTGAGCATTGTCGCTATGGATTTCAAACAAAACTACCAGAGTTTCTTAGATCAGCGTCGAAAGTTTTTGTTGGGCATGAGGCGAATCCGCCTCCAATAATTAATTTCATGAACTATAATATCAACATGGGATACTGGCCGCCACTTGATGGATCTTACGGACATGTTAGTACCAGTATTCCTAGAAATATTATACCTCTAAGTTGGTCAGATAATAGGTATTATACGGAAGGTTCTAGAAGAGTTAGTTTTTCTGACAACAGAGAACCTGGTGGTACAGCCGTTGAAACATTCAAGCGAACTCTTAACGAATCGGATAATGAAGTGATTAGAATTAATGACGAAGAACTTTTCCCAACCTCCCAAAAAAGATGGGAGTATTATCTTTATCCTCGTCAATCATATTATGGTTGTGAATATGGAGGTGATCCTTACCCTAATGGATCAAGCTGGGAGTGTCTAGGTTTCGTCGAGAGGGAGCAAAGAGCTGAGACACTAGTTATGTTTAAGCTTCCAGATAATTATGAGCCGCCACCTGATCCCACACCTTCTCCATTTCCGACCCCATCACCTACTGCTACGCCAATTTGTACATCACTTGAAGAGACTAAAGAAAGGCTTTTTGATGCTGTAAATAAGGGTCAGACTTTATGCGGAGCTCAACCAAGATCAGAGCTACATAAAGTTATGAGAAAGATAATGAAGGAATCATGCGAACCTGTAGATTTTACACTAAAATCTGCAGCAGAGTATATTGATGCTAGAAAATCCTCTCTCATACTTCCCGGAGGTTGCGACACTTTAACTCAGAAGGTGGTAGAGCTCGCAAGATACCGACTGTATAACTCCGGGTTGAATGCAGACCGATTAAGTGCAGAACTTATTGCTGCAGGGTTTACTTGCTATCCAGCCTATGCAGTTCATCCATTTAAGTATGGTACAATATTCCCAGAGCTTGTGATGCTGAGACTTAGCAAGAAAGAGGCTAAAAGAAGGAAGTTGAGGGGAACTTCAGAAAAAAAACCGATGATGGAAGGTTTTGTTATAACAGACGCTGTTGATCCAGATTCTATAAATGAATTTGAAAGACTAAATGCTGCTATTCAGCAAGGCAATCGCGATCAAGCAATCAGGGAGTATAACAAAAAGCTTAGTAAGGATTATAAGTCCAGGAGAAAGACAACAAGATTTAGAGTGTATGGAAATAATGAGCCATTTTATGGTGAAACCTCTCTTGGCGAGGCGGAGGGAAGAACTCTTATTTGTATACCTCCAAGAGCAAAGATTGATCCAGAAAGTGGAACATGCTCGGTTCCTTTCGAATCACTTAAAATGTCACGAACCTACGAAAATTGGAAGATTCAACGTGAAGCCGAAAGAGTTAATCTACCTAGTTCTGAGTCTGTTAGTGGAATCAATGAATTTAGTGGAATCGAAAAGAATGATCTGCCTAGTCAATTACACTATTTCGAAAGGCTTGCGATAGAAGGGCTAAAGGAATGGTGTGGTGGAGAGCTGCCTCCAGAGGTGCCTAGCCCTAGAAGATTATTGAGCGAAAAAAGTTCAAAGGCTCACACCGTAGCTCTGGCAAGAGTTATTGGTAGATATTTTCCTGGTATTCGAGCGATGGGAGGATATAGGGGGAATTCCAGGGATAAAAACGGCCACCCTGCTGGCTTAGCGATTGATGTAATGGTTCCAGATTCAACTAATTATGGGCTTGCAGCTGCTGAGTTTGCGTTGTTTCTTAACAGATATTATGGGTCAAAGTATGTAAATTATACTATTTGGAATAGAAAATTAGGACGCATAGGTAAAAACAATTATTATACTATTAAGTCCTATACAGGCTCCAACCCTCATATAGATCACCCACATATAAACTTACAGAGACTACCATCATCCATATCAATGCCATATAGATCTGGTAGAGCCAAGCTCAAAAAATAGGTTGAGTCTTACTGTACTTTTTTCATGTGATTCAGCGTAGAGCATCTCGTTATGTTTCAATTCAAATCAAATTTAAAATACGAAGTGCATAATAACATTCTCGTTATTTTGATGATCTTTAGGAATCATTAACAAAAATTCTGAGCATAACTTAATTAGAAATCTGGCAGATGATTTTCATTTGCCAAAAATGGAGGTTATTATGAGAAAGTTTTTTTTATTTATATGTGCTCTAGCAGCAATAAATTGCCAGGCACAAAGAAGAATATACACGCAGGATTCAGATGATGGGATGGTGCGAGCTACGATGAGTGTGCCCGATGATCCATACGCAGGGAGTGGTAAAAACAGAAATATAACTTTTACCCTCGAACTTCTGGGAGATCAGGGTGGTTTTAGGCTCAATAGTAGGAAACCAGGAAACTTCAAAGTTAGTGCAGGTGGGATTAGAGTCCATCAAAAGGCTCCAAAGCCATTTTCTCGTGCTTTTAGCGGGGGTAGAAAAATTTCAGCATCATTTAATCCAAGACCTACAGGTGTTGATCCGTTTAGGTTAGTAGGGGGGCCTGCCAATGATATCAAAGTCGAAGTTCGTTTAGTTTCAAATCCGAACGAATATAGAGAGATTGAAGTTAGAAAGTATTCCTTCTTTTTTGAGGATATAAATATCCCATATAGAAATGCACCGGTTGAGAAGTTTTCCCTTCCTGATAGATCAAATTGTCAGGTTGTGGCCAATGGAACAATCTCTGATTTTGAAGCAAATTTTGAGATAGTAAATGGATTCAATGCTAAAGTTAATACTAGAGGTAGGGTAGCAGGTGATTTAGATATAAAATTTATTGGCTCAGCTGAAAAATTTAGATGGATGGGTGGTTACAGATATCTTTATATAAGTCCCCAAGATATTGGTAGGTATTCGCCTGACATAGCTGCTGTTAGTGAAACTCATAAGCAATCGATAATAGATCAGTGTAATGAATGTGCACAACGCCCTCAATGTCTCTGTCATATTCCAGTATTTAACTGGACAATGGAGCAGGCAAATGCACGAAGAAATCAGGTCATTGAGAATGATAAGAGAGCATTTTGTGGCACAATAAGTTATGGTCTTAGAGTTGCTGGTCTGAAAAACGGCGAGGAAGCTGGGTCAGTAATTTTTGGAGGGCCGGTAAGTGGTACCATGAATCCTTGGTCAGCTAGGATTGAGGATAGAAGCAATGCATCTTGTAATGTTACGAATAGGAAGTTATTTGCTGATAATATAGATCTAGAAGCAATATTAGCATCTGGGATCGATCAGCTAAGGATAACCGCGTTTCCTGTCGGACCAGGAAAATTGGCAAATGGCGCTACAGATCGTATCAAGTGCTCAACTGGTGGACATGTGAGTGTTGATGTTCCGATCGATTTAGTTGCAGTGGAAGAGGCACTAAACAATAGGAACCAGTAATAAAATAATATAAGCCGCCCATTAGAAAGGGCGGCTATTATTTAAAAAATTATCTTATGAAATACTTTTTGCTTCTTCTTGCAGCCTCAGTAGCGTTTTCATCTCCACACTTTTCCTTAAAGAAAGAGCACAGAAAAGTGAATGAGTTGATTGATAAACGCATAGAGGAAAAAAAGAGTCTTTTAAGAGAAGAATTAATTCTTTTACTTCAGGAACGCAAAGTCGAGCTTAAAGCTGAAAAGGAAAATCAAATATCCGAATGGAAAAGGCTTTATCCAGGTTTCATTGATGCAAAAAAGGTAAAACTAGCGAGAACATTAGAATTGGAAAACTCAGCAACTATTATTGATGGAATTACTAATATTACTGCTTCTATTAATAAACTAAGAGATCGATATTCCTTATCAGCAGTTCGCCCAGCGACAGTGAAATATCTAAGTTTACTTGGAAAACTTGTTATATCTGGTAACTTAAGCGCTAATCTTACTATCCAAAAGTTGAATAACTTGGCACAAGAGCTTGTAAGTGCAAAATCGCTCCCAATTGATCAAAGATCCCCATTCTCCTCACGTCCTGAAGAGGTGAAAACAGAGTTGATTTATGGAAATTATTTGGAAAAAGGTAAATATTTTTCATTAATAGATACTTTTGGTGTGCTGGGAACATATTCAACATCCAGTGTTACTAATCCTAATTTGGTGAATATTATCAGATCATCCAATGATGGTTTTTATCCTACCGAGTCTTTAGCAGGGATCCGCGGTATTATAGCCACACATGGGACTGCTTCGCTAAGGTATATTAGAGAGATAATGGAATCGGGGGCTAGAGGATCAGATTTAATAGCAACCGATGGTATAAACAAGCTTATCGAAGAGTTTAATAACTACATATACTTACCACAGCAAATTGAACAAGAATTATCATCTGATTCTACAATAGATTCAGGGATAGAGCTTTGTCCAATTATAATAAATGCTATCATGAGGGCAATTAGTGAGAGAAATACAATTGAATCAAGGATTAGAGCTACAGCCTCTAGTATTCAGTCATCACCAATAAATGTTCAGATAAAGCTAAACACATTAATTTCGCAATTGAATAGTATAAAAAACAACCATTCCCAGAGAATTTCTGAACTCTTGGAGGGTCTTGAATCCAATGAATTCCAAGATAGATTGGATGAGCTTATAGAAATTTCATCTCAGATAGGCAGTGTCAATCAAAAACTCGGCGAATCGAGTTCAGAGCTTTTAGATGAAGCGATGAGGTTTTTCGATGAACAGGAACATATGCGAAAATTCATTCAAAACTATTTTTGGAAAACTGCCGTAAGAGCTGCAAAAAGAGTAGACTCAGCAAGATGTTTATCAAAAAAAAGAACGAAATGTGGAAAGGATGTCAAAAAAATAGTAAAAAAATTGCTTAAAAAGCCAACTCGAATTTTTGAGAAGGCAGAAGAAGAACTTCTTGAGATTACACTTGATCAGTATATATATGAAATCATCGATTCTGTTATTTATTAGATCAAAAGCCGAATAAATACTCTTGATGTGAACCCCTTATTTAGGCACTGGTTATTCAAGGTAAATTGTAATTTAGAAGTCGAACGCCCTAGATATTTAGAAGTGATATAGGAATGTTTAGGTAGGTGAAAGCATATTTTACTTGATATATGCCTTGGACTAGTTATATAAGGTGGTAATATGAATACAAGGGTTAGTTTAGTATTACTATCACTAGTTATATTTTTCTCTGTTAGTCATGCAGATACATGTTATGAAAAAAGGGGGGGGGATGATTCTCAAATCCCTCCACTTCCAGATAGTGCCCCACGATGTGGCGAGAGACATTTAAATTTCTCAGACGATCAAGATGTAAAATGTGTTAGGAAGAAGGGTGAGGAGTCCCTTACCGTGAATGAGCTTCTTGAGCGATGCAAGAATGAACTTTGTGGAGTACGTAAGTGTCCAATTGAAAATTGCCAACATCCTGGAACTCCAAAATGTGGAGGAGATAATAAAAAGTGTCAGCTATACATTAAGAAAGAGAAATGTGATGTAGAATGGCAGAAAGAGCCTAATCCACATAGGGAGCGTGAGGAATATTCTGGGCGACTTAATTTTAAGATAGAATGTTGGTGTGCATGTAAGTTAGAACAAGGCTTAAGTGTCGAAAATAAGTCTTCTGAATTATCAAAAAATGTCCATAACTATTAGATATAATCTTGATCTGGTTAAATAAACCTCGCACGAGTCTATTTTGACCTCGAAAAGCTCAAAACACTGCGGTGTGACTTAGCGAATGTGCTCTCAGATTGCTATAGGTTGAAATTCTTGCGTCCTCGCAAAATTCAAGTTCGGCGCGTTTAAATAGAATTTAAAAGAAATTTTTGATCAGAACGCATCGTTGAGCTAGGAACATTCAGGCATTGAGTAACAGCAGCGTATAGTTCCATAACCATGGGTTTCAAAAGTGCTTATAAATCCTCTATGACTCTCGTCATAAGTACAGGCAGTAAATTTGCTGGTAGTAGATGCAGGAGGGAAAATTGTTTCTTTCAAGATATACTTACTATCGCTACATGAAACGTCTTTTTTGTGTTCAGCTTCTGCTATATAAGATAACTCGAGGAATCTTTGCGCCTGGTTCTTGAATTTTAGTATATTTTTTGAGTCAATAATGCAGTTGGACAAATCTTCGTAAAAATTTATAATTTGACCTTGTGCCCGGAGTGGAAAAACATCACATGCCTGTCTACTTTCGGCGATTGCGTTGGTTGCAGTTATAATCAAAAAAATGGTTATAAGTCTCATATATTTATCCCTCTTCTGATTCACTAGATTCGCATGTTTTTGGTGGGTCAATCGGGCAGCAAACAATTTTTATGTATGAAGTCCATGAATCCACTTCGCGGCCATAATCTTCGCATCTTATAATATCTTCTCTGACTTTGATCATCTTTGATCCCGCTGGAACTCGGGGTGGAAATCCGGAGCATGCTGTTTTTTCTATATGATCGATATTCCGCTGAGCTCGGTAATAGCTCCATTGTATTATATCATCCTCGGATGGAGCAAATTCTTCGCAAATCCAGCTGCTTCGATATTTGAAATTATAGAATGCATCTCCAAATAGCTCTATCAGTTTTTCGTTAGGCTCACATTGAATTTCAGAATTTGCAATCACTGGCGAAATAATCATGAATGCAAAGACCAGCTTTAGCTTATAATATTTTCAACATTTCATAATCTTATATTCGGGTCATTTATGTTTTATACTCCAACCATTTTTATCACTTTTCTGTTATTTGTCTTTACAAACCTTTATTAAGTGAATCAATTAGATTTTTCACTCTGATGATATTCATAATAAGACTGCACTGATTAGAGATAGTCTATTGAGGTTATTAATATGTTTTTACGATTTGAGCTTCTTTTTATATCCCTTCTCCTAGGCGGATCCCTAAATTATATTCACGCTGATACTGCACTTTGCGATTCATTTGCAATTGCTCTTAAAAGATCCTTACTCGCTCATGGTAGTGATATGAGTGTCTCAGTTGCGAATTGTGAAGCAACAAACAGATCAGGTCGTGTTAAACTTTACCTTTCATCTTCTGGATCTTTCGCAGAGATAGGAAGGTCTATGGTGTTTTTATACATGGACAATGTCCCCTCAAACAGAAATCCTCAGGTGAGAATTGGAGGGTGGCCTGAAAGTAGCAACTCTCTACCAAATTCGATCAAAAATGATCTACAGAATATTCAAGTTGGAGACCTTGGAGTATTTAAAGCTAGTTCGATAAGATTTCATGGGGTTGGTAAAAGGTTTGCAAACTTTGAAACAGATAGTCCATGTGGTCTGCCTTATGATGATAATCGTGGATGCTCAAGTGGCGAATCATTAAATCAGGGGGAGGCTTACTTAAGGGTGAATCCATGGGGGTATCACCCGTACTACCGACCTGAAACATATGATGTGAGGATTGTAGTAGATATTGAAATGTCACAGGCTTGTCTAACTGATGCTGAGATAGAGGCAAGAACTAATTTAGCTATTCATGGCTCTTCCAATCTTTGCGCTGTAGGGGAGCTTGAGCGTATCTCAAGAGAGATCTCTAGGCTCAATGAAAATGCCTGTATAAAACCAAGGCCTAAGCCATTTCTTCCACGTGGGCTTGATAAGGTTAACTTAGAACCTAGATCTACTTATTCGAGCTGGCCTCACTGTAACGAAATGATCTATAAAGCGATGCTATATGCAGGATATCCTATCGCTGGAACTCCTTCAAAGAGCGAACTTGATTATCTAAAACGAAACAAGTGGCAGTGTCACAGGGTTAAAAATGCGATCCATCCGTATCGGTTTGGGAGATTCTCTGAGAAGGAAGAAGTGATTATATTTTTACCAGAGAAAGAGGGAGAAGGGGAAAAACTACTGGGTGTTCTTCAAGCGATAGATGTAATTCCTGAAAGATATCCAGAGACACTCAGAAAGGTAAAATATTTCAAATCTCCTGTTACATTATTTGAAGATTTAAAAAGAGGAGCAGAAGTTCCAAAAATCCCTGGTGTCGTAAAAAAGGGAAAGATGAACCAGGAACGATATACAAAGATTTTACAAGCTATAAAAACTCGTGGGGAAGTTGCGTTTAATGCTTTTGGTTTACAGATCCAAAACCGAAACCTTGTATCTACAGAAAGCATTATAAAGCTTGGCGAAGATTTTAAAGTTGCCTATGCCTGTTTGCCACCTAAGGAGAAGGAAGTTGAGGATAATGATGAGTGTGATGATTATTCATTGGATAAAAAGTGTATTGATAAGCTTTGTAAAAGTTATGGGCTCAGGAAAGGGATGAGGAGTGGCTCAAAAGATTCAATTACTATGAGGATAGAGCCTAGATTTAGAAAAAAAGCTGTGGCAGCTGTGATTAAAGCAGGATTTGGCCTGGACAACGAGGGTAAAGCGATAAATGGAATAAATACAAGAGAAGATCAGATTATTATGCATGCGATTTTAGCTGAAGAGTCAAAATATAACCCGTGGATTCGTAACAGTAAAAGTCCTGATAATAGTCATGGACTATCACAGCATAATCTTCTAGGAATGGAGCATAGAAGAACTGCTGTTGAAAACGCATACAAGAAACCATACGAAGAGGTTATTTATTATCCTAAAGAAAATCTAGAAATAGCTAAGTGGCTATATAACGGAAAATTAAAATTGCATCGTAAGAATCCAAGAAAAAACCCAATTAAAATAAGATTCAATGACTGGACTGTTTGGAGGAATAAAGCTTATTTGAAACATCTTCCTCAAGCTCGGATTGATCATCGCGAATATCTTGAATGGTTGAGAGAGAATAATGGCTAGTGAATAGTTAAAGTCATGACTTCAGTTGGTATATAAAATTTTCTGAAGAAAAATTATTCCTTATAATGAATAGGATTAATTTTTCATATTCTACTAAGTTCAGGTAACATTTTCGTTATAACTAATCTATAAATTATTTAACTGACTCACGGAATTACGATTCAACGATCTGTGTTTGAGGCTTAGTGTTTTTTCAATGCAAGAACGTTTGGATTTTATTTCAGAGATCGGTAGAAGATTACCTGAAGATTTTATTCGTAATTCAATTATTGCTGCTGGAGTTACGATTTTATTAGCTCAGGCCTTTATCTGTGTTCTCCCATTATTTTATGGCATCAGAGATCTTCATCAAGATTATCTAATGGGATTAGCTATAAGACACGGAGAAAATCCTTATCAAAATGTTAAAGAGCTATGGGACAGATATTTCAATTCTCAATACCGAGGAAGTCTTGATCATATAAGCCCACATACTCCAGTTATGGCTTTTATCTTTGTACCTTTGTCATATCTTCCTTTATGGTTTGTAAGTCTAATCTGGTATTTATTATCAGTTTTTTCAGTATGGATCGGGGTTGGTATTGCTTTAAGATTGACCAATCAAAGTTTGAACTTAAGACCAATAATAATATCTCTCTTTGCAATCTCATTAGCTGGTCGACATGAGCTTATGATGGGGCAGGTCAACAGTTTTATTTTTTTACTAATGGTGCTTTGTTATCGATTCATTGAAGAAGGAAAGAGTGTATATGCAGGGATATGCTTGGGAATTACATTAACTTTGAAATTTTTCGGCTGGCCTATACTTTTCTTCTTGATCATGCATAAGAATTATAGGGTAGTGGTAGTATCTTTGTTAGTGCCTCTGTTCGCATACTCTACTCTATTATTTTACGATAATGGCGATTTAATTCAGTCATATTTTGAGGACGTCGTCATTGATGTGGATCAGTATTATGCTGGTAGTATGGGTGATTTATCCTTAATGTCTATGCTCGTCAAAATGCAAACAAGACACCAAATTGAAAGAGTTAGAGGTTATCATTTTAAGGTTGCTCTACCCGGAAAGAATCTTGTCCCTGTTGAGCCTTCGTTAAGATGGCAGAGTAGAATATTTGGATTTGCGATAATTGTTTTCATGCTTGTAATTGTTATTCAACATAATTTTGCTACAGGTTTCCATAGGGCTTTGATACTTTCTTGTCTCTCTAGTCCTATTTCCTGGACTCACTATCTAGTACCTTTGCTTTTTAGTTTGACTGTGCTTTTTCCAACTATTAATGATCGCAAAACTTTATTAACATTTTGTTCTCTTTCTATCCCATTATTCCTTAACGCCGAGGTTTATGCAGTGAATCTTTACGGATGGATTAGCAGCATAGAGACCCATGGACTTGCACCAGGTTGGGTAGTAGCAGGCGCTCTTATCCCAACTTTTTGTCTTATTGGTGCTGCTTGTTTGTTGATAATTTCAGAGAAAGAAATTCTATCAAGAAATGAAAGTTAAAAATTGGGTTCCGACGTGTAGGAACTTATGCAGCCATTATAGATCTCATTTATTTCTGGAATTTCTAGTGTTACTGTGTAAATAACTCCTGAATTTTTCTTATATAGCTCCAGAAATTTAGAATTCGATGAGGCCAGAATGCTCACATTTTTTCCGTTCCAGTTAAATTTAACTTTAGGATCAAGCTTGTCCTTTGCAGCATCGACAAATTTTGTCAAAAAGAATTTTAGAATATCATCTGGAGTCACGTTTTCAACATGAAAATGTCTAATTATGCTCCCAGTAATTGCCTTCGAGTTGTAAGGATCTGGCTGTTCTAATGCATGAGGGTACTCGCCTAGATAGTGAAGCAGTTGATCCATAATTTTTGGATTGCGTGCGTGATCTTCACATAATCTGATTTGCTCGTTTCTAGTAACCCATTTTTCTCTTTCTTGCTCTTGTTGTTCAGACCATTGATGTCTCGCCAAATAATCTTGAACCTTGGGATTGAAACGAGTAGTAGGAACAAGAGCATTTATGAGAAGAAGCCCTGCTATGACCCGAAATAGCAATGGATAATAATTTTTCGAAGTTACCCAAATAATAAAGAAAAGGCAGAAGGTTCCAATAAAAGAAATAGCCATTTGAGGGTAAAAGAATATATATATATAAAAGCCTCCTGGATCGTTTGCTTCCTTAAGTCCTTTTTCCAGGAACGCAATCAAAATGTTTAGCAGTATCATTAAAATGAGAGATATAATTGTAATGTACTTCATCTTTATGGCCTGTAGATTTACCCATAATAACAGATTTTGAAGTCGAAAAACTAATCACAATTAAGAGATATCTACAGATTTCCCGCTTGGTGTTGTGAGGCCTCAATTTTTAACACTCCTTGCCGGTAATAAACTAAGTGTTTAAAAAACAGGACTAAATCAATGGTCTAACTGCTGGAGTTGACTTGGATACAGGAAAAGTTATTTAGTCAGAGTCATATGCAACTCGGTTGTGAAGTTATTGAAAAGTGTAAGATGGATACAGATTGGTTCAGTGCCAATTTTTCTACAAAAACTCCTGCCCTATACCTTCATGAAGTGATGGGTATAGTAAAGGAGTACCTAAAATTTCCTTCATCTTTAGGTTTCTAATCTGTTTATGCTCTCTCATTCTGTCTGAAGGAGGAAGATCACTTGGTGTTGCGACAAAACCATATTTTTCTTTATAAAGTGCCAACACTTCTGAAGTTAGCATAGGTTTATCGTCAGAAACATTTATAGCGTTATGTCCAGTAAGCCGGGAGGCGGTGAGTTTTAGTAGTAGCTGAATAATATCATCTCTATGTACTCGGTTTGTATATCTGTCAAAATCTGATCTTAGTTGATATCTACCATCTTTAAGAGCTAGTCCCATTCCTCTTCCTGGGCCATAAATTCCAGAGATTCGAAGAACAGTAACATTCTTAAAATATCGCCTATATAGATCTTCAACCATTAATCTTCCTCTTCCTGCTCCAGAAATAGGGGAAGGAGTTGTATCATCAAAGACCTCTCTACCGTCTTCAAAACCAAAAACTGAAGTTGAACTTAGATAGATAATAGTCACAGCATCTTTATCAATGATTGTGTTTACCACTTCTTCTGCTATTTGGGTTGGCATAAATTTAGGTGGAGGAGTCGAATCGATTATTATCTGCTGATCTTTATAGAGCTCTTTTAGTTGTACACCTTTAAAATCAAGATATGATGGCAAAAAGCAAACTACACCATCTTGGCCAGCGTCCTTTAAGGGTACAATGGCTTCAGGTCTTCTAACTATTCCTAAAAAAGTATGTGGAGGTAGCTCAGATGCCAACTTCGCTAATACATAACCTGCCCCTAACCCTAAGATCATGAGCAGAGTCTACGAGTTAAACACCCAACTCTCAAGGGTTGTATAAAACCTGCGCTCTTTTGGTTATGAGTTTGTAAAGCTCTAAACCAAATGAGCATCGCAGGGCGAGCGTGGATTAGGCGGAGCCAAAACACGCCGTAGAAGAGGTTGCTTAGTTTGCCCTAAATCCGTCTATACTTAAAACTGAACTGCGTATGGTATGTTTTTCTATTAGAGTTTAATCTTACTGTTTGTGAAAGTATTAACCAGAGGAAGTGCTCTTGCGCTCACCCAAACCAGACTTGTTATCTCTAAGTTGAGGGAACTTTACCCCGACCGTCACTTTGAAGAGGTGATTGTGAAAACTACAGGTGATCTGAAGCAAGGAACAGCTGAGGCAGCTCTTCTCGATAAGAGAGCCTGGATCGATACCCTTGAGGAAGCTCTTATCTCAGGCGCAGGGGATTTGGCTGTTCATTCAGGAAAAGATCTTCCAGCAGAGTTGATGTCTGGCACTGAAGCTTTTGCAATTTTTGAAAGGGAGACCCCAAATGATACTTTTATCGGAAGATTAGTAGATGGAAAGAGATTAAAATTATCTGAACTTCCGCTAGGTTCGAAGATTGGAACCGCAAGCAATAGAAGAAGGGAATCTTTGCTATCTTTTAGACATGACCTTGAAGTAGTCCCCCTTAGAGGAAATGTCACTACTAGAATTAAAAAACTCGATGATGGTGAGCTAGATGGAGCTATTCTTGCTGCTGCAGGAGTAAGGCGTTTAGGACTTGAAGAGGGAGAACTTTTGCCGTTAGAGTTTTTTGTTCCAGCACCTGCACAGGGGATCCTGGCAATTCAAGTTAGAAAAGGAGAGGCTCCAAATCTAGTTTCAAAAGCACTTAACTCTGTTTTTTTAGCAGAAAGATCCTTTGCAAGAGCTCTTGGTGCAAGTTGCAAGAGTGCTATAGGTGCTTATGCAGTTATTGATGACGATAAACTCATATTAACTGGAGCTGTGTATGGTAAGGGTTGTATGAAGAAAGAGCAGATCTCTGGGTTGGTTTTTGAGGCGACTGAACTCGGAGAGCAGCTTGCAAAAAGGTTTGGGGGATTAATTTGCTAGTAGCTTTATTAAACTCCTTAGAATTGATTCTTTTGAAGACTTTATATTGTTAGCTTGAGTATGAAAATAAAAGAGATTAGCTCTCAGCCCTTTTATGATTTGGCGAAGTCATTGAAAGGTCATGATGAATTTACTGCCCATGCCAATCGTCTAGAGGAAGTCCTCAACGGCACTTGGACGACATCCTCCGAACTAATCTCTGAACTTGGATCTGTTGTTCTCAATATACGTAGGGAGTGCTCGCCTCTTACTCGTGATCAAAGACGTTTGATTAAGGAATGCCTACGCCAGGTACGCGGTGTGTGGCCAGGCTTTGGTATTCTACATGGTCTTTGGCCCTGGTAGGGTTCATGTAATATCACATTTATAACCTGCCCGAAGTGATATAAACCCTGCATTACTTGAACCCACAACTTCACCCTATCGACGATGATCCCATTTTGTCATCGATATGTCATAAATCTAATCTAATCTGCTCAAGATTGACTGCTCTAGAGAGCTAACTTATTCAAATTACACCTAAATTTTGCAATTATTCTTCTATGTTCGATTTTGAAGCTTATCTGCGTGGTGTTATCGGGGAACTAAAAGATGAAGGTCGTTATAGAACATTTGTCTCTCTTGCAAAGATAAAGCCTCCATATGTTGAAACTGAATATGGGTTAGTGACTAATTGGTGCAGCAATGATTATCTAGGTATGAGTGTTCATCCAAAAGTATGTGAGGCTGCGAAGATCACTTTAGATAAGCGGGGGGTTGGAGCAGGGGGAACTAGAAATATAGCAGGAACTCACCCCGAAATTATTAATCTTGAAAATACTATTCGAGAGGTGACAGAAAAAGAATCAAGCTTAGTATTTTCGTCTGGATATGCTGCTAATGAGGCCGCACTCGCTGCTCTTGGGAGAGTGCTTCCAGACTGTGTATTTTTCTCTGATGAAGAAAATCATGCGTCGATGATTCGAGGAATGGCCGCAAGTAAAGCAAAAAGAGAAGTGTTTAGACATAATGATGTCAATCATTTAAGGGAGCTCCTTTCAGGCTATCCAAGTAGTATTCCAAAGATCGTTGTATTTGAATCAGTTTATTCAATGAGTGGGAGTTTTGGGGATCTTGTGCCTCTTATTGAAACAGCAAAAGAGTTTGGTGCATTAGTTTATGTTGATGAAACTCATGGGGTAGGGCTTTACGGTGAAAAAGGTGCAGGGCTGTGCCAGGAGTTGGGCGTACTAGAATTTGTTGATGTAATCCAGGGAGGTTTAGGGAAAGGATATGGAGTTATAGGAGGATTTATAGCTGGTAGTAATCTAATTGTAGATACTGTCCGAAGTTTTGGTTCAGCATTCATATTCACAACAGCCTTGCCTCCAATGGTGTGTGCAGCTGCAAATGCCTCAGTCCGCCATTTATCAGAAAGCCAAACAGAAAGGGCGCTTCATAGAAGAAATGTTAAGCTTTTGAAAGATAAACTAAAAGGTCTATCTGTCTTAAAAACCCCAAGTCATATAGTTCCTGTTATGATTAGAGATTCATTCTTATGCAAACAGATCTCAGATAGATTACTAAATGAGTTTAAGATCTATATTCAGCCAATAAACTACCCAACAGTCCCTAGAGGAGAAGAGCGGCTGAGGATCACACCAACACCTCTTCATAGTGAAGCTGATACAGATCATCTTGTAAGCTCTCTTAGAGCAGTGATACCTCAGACGATTCAGCTTGCAGCATGAAAATAGTTGGAGTCTTTAGACCAAAAAAAGATAGATTTGTATCCTCATTAGAAGAGCTAGGATTTTCTGTGTTATTTGCTCCCTCATTAAAGGTCGTCTCCGTTGAACATACTTATAATCCTCCATACGACTGGATAGTATTTACCAGTGCTAATGGTGTTGAAAATTTCAAAATGGATTTTAACGGAGAAAAGATAGCCTGCATTGGGCCTGCCACAGCAAAAGCTGTAGAGGATCGAGGCGGAGTGGTAACTTATATCCCGGACGAATTTGTAGCGGAGAGTATTGATTTAGGGGAGCTGCTGGGACAAAAAATTCTACTTCCAAGAGCCAAGAAGGCCAGAGATGTTCTCCCGGAAAATTTAAAAAAAAGAGGCGCTATTGTTGATGTAGTCGTTACATATGATGTAGAAACTAACTACGACTCATTAAGGTTGATTGAAAGTGCTAAAAAACCGGATTTTCTCACATTCACAAGTAGCTCAACAGTTGACTCCACAATCGAACTAATTGAAAGAGCAGGGAAGGGTGATTGGTTGAGAGAATCGTGCTTAGTTTGTATTGGTCCAATAACAGAAGGTAGGCTTAAAGAAAAAGGTTACTCTGGGGCTTTAGTTGCTCGTGAATATACTACAAAGGGAATTGTTGAGGTGATAAGTGAAGTTTCTAGAAGTATGTAAGGGAAAAAAGTTTGATGTGCCACCTGTTTGGCTTATGAGGCAGGCAGGAAGATACATGCCAGAGTACCGAGAGCTTAGAAAAAAACATGGTATGCTTGAGCTTTGTACTACTCCAGAGTTAGCGAAAGAAGTCACCCTTATGCCTATAAGAAGATTCGGCTTTGACGCTGCTATTTTGTTTTCAGATATTACAATTCCTTACTATGGGCTAGGAGTGAAGTTTGAAATTAAAGAAGGAGTTGGGCCCGTAGTTGAGGATCCTATACGAGATCTTGAAGACATAAAAAAGATGGACGATTTTAGTGTCGTAAGAGAGATTGAATCAGTTGCTGAGGCCGTCAAACTTCTCAAAAAAGAACTTCCAGTTCCATTAATCGGCTTTGTTGGGGCACCTTTTACCCTGGCCGCATATTTAATCGAAGGAAAACCATCAAGGGATTTTAAAAAAACTAAGGCATTTATGTTTAAAAATCCTGAAGCGTGGAACGCACTAATGGATAAGTTAACTGATGCCACCATTAAGTATGCAAAAGAGCAGATCGATTCAGGTGCTGATGTAATGCAGGTTTTTGACTCTTGGGTTGGTGGGCTGAATGAGAGAAGTTATAAGGAGTATGTTGCCCCTTGGATGAAGAGGATTTTTAGCTCAATTAAGGAGCTTCCCTCTATTCACTTTGGAACGAATACCTCACATTTACTACATCTCATGAAAGATGTTGGAGCTGATGTGACTGGAGTTGATTGGAGAATCTCTCTACGTGAAGCATATCATAGAGTTAAGTCTCCAATTCAGGGAAATCTAGATCCTGCCATTTTGTTTGGCACAAAAGAAGTAATTGAAAGGGAAGTTCAAGCAATTAAAGAAGAGGCATCTGAAATTGGAGCTCATATCTTCAATCTTGGTCACGGTATTTTACCGGAAACACCGATAGAGAGCGTTGAGATTTTGCTAAGGGCAGTAAGATCGTGAAATTAGCAGTAGTTGGAGGTGGAGTTTCCGGGATATCTGCAGCAATAGCTCTCGAAGAAATGTTTCCAAAAGCTTCTATTACTTTATTTGAGGCAGGCAAAAAACTTGGTGGAAAAGTTGGAACAATTTTTAAGGATGGATTCTTAATTGAAGAAGGGCCTGATTCCATTAATGCTCAAAAAGAAGAGACAACTAGTCTTGCGTTTGATCCAATTCTGCCAAAAACTCATTTCTGCACCTTGCTAGGAAAGGGCAAGGTTGATTTTTCGAACCTCAAGCGTGCTAATATCGAGCCCTCTCTGGAAAGAAGCCTAGGAGATTACGTTTCTGAAGCCTATGGCGAGTGGGCAGTCCCTTTATTTGCCGGGGTATATGGAGGAGATCCCGACCGCGTTTCAAGTCTAATTCTATCTGGTAAACGTGTTCAGTCCCCTTGGGGTGTTTCATTTATTGGGTTAAAAAATGGAATAGGAGAGATGGTAGATAACCTTGCGACCAAGTTCAAAAGAACTGAAGTTGTCTTTAAAAGAATTCAAGAGATAACTTCTGGTGGAAGAGTAGATGACAAAAGCTATGATGGTGTGATCTGTGCTGTTCCAGCAAGAAAGGCTCCTTATTCATGGGATCTGTTAAATAGTTTGCCAGTTGGTTCAGCTGGAATTGTTACATATGAGACAGAAGAGATAACTGAAGATTTTGGCTCTGGTGTAATATGTAGAGAAAATGGAATTAGTGGAGCAACGTTCTCGTCAGTAAAATGGGAAGGACGATCTCCAAAAGGGAAAGGTCTAGCAAGGGTGTTCTTCTATGAGCTTAATGGAGATCTAGAAAAAGCCGGACTCGATTTTTTAGTCAGCTTGGGGGTTAAGCCGATTAGAATTTTACTAAAAAGAGCCTGGGAAAATGAGATCCCAATTTTTTCAAAAGAGCACTATGAAATAGCCTGGAAGATAGAGCAGAATACTGGCCCAGTGCAGTTTACATCTATTAATGCATCAGGCATTCCAGATTGTTTGTCATCTGGGAGATATGCTGTGGAGAGATTAGCTAAGGTACTAGAAGGAGTAAGATATGGGACGTGAGATTACACCTGGAACTAAAGATGGTTGGGCAGTTTTGCATCAGTTTTTTGATGTAGATTTTAAGAATATAACAAAAGACGATGCAGAAGAGCTTAAGGCTTGGCTAAACGAGGATTATAAAGCTGATTTTGGTCAAAGTGCGGCATTTCATGTTTTTGGTCATAAGGGCCCGTTATGTCTATTGCACTTTAGAAAAGATTTTTCATTAATAGCCGAACTTGAAAAGGCGTTTTATGGCCTTAAGATATCAAAGAATCTTAGATTAAAAGATTCATATATCTCTGTTGTTGAGCTTGGAATGTATCACACAACTAAGAAAGCAGTTGAAAACCTTGATAAAGAAGGAATCGAGAGATTTAGTGATGAGTTTTATGAGAAGCTTGAAAACAATCTTTCGCATCATAGGGAAAATTTAACTGAGCGTGCATTTTGTGAGATTCCTAAACTTCCATATTTTTGTTTTTATCCTATGAATAAAAAGCGGGGTGAAGTTAATAATTGGTATCATGAGCCAATAGATAGACGAGCTGAGCTTATGATGGAGCACGGGATGACAGGGAGAAGATACTCTGGAAAAATTCAACAGATAATCTCAGGAAGTATCGGGTTCGATGGATGGGAATGGGGGGTAGATCTTTTTGCAAATGATCCACTTGATATTAAAGCTCTTATCTATGAGATGAGATTCGATGAAGCTACAAGTCTTTATGGAGAATTCGGCGAGTTTTGGTTCGGAAGTAGAATAGAGGATCTTGCTGGATGGCTTGGGTAGCATCTCTGGGGTCAGGCCGGGAGGATCTCTCGTCCGCGTCAGCGGACGAAGCAGAAAAACGGGGCCGGAAGGCCTGACCAGACAGACGCTAGCAGTTGCCTGGTCAGGCCTTCCGGCCTGACCCCCAAGTACTGAAATATATACTAAACGCAGGTGAGTTTTGAGTATAGAAGGATTTATGGCAAACGAAGCAATGTCTTCTTCGGCGTGTTTTGGCTTCGCCAAATCCACGCTCGCCCTGCTATGCTCATTCAATTTTGAGCTTTTCTAGCTCAAAATTGATTCGCGCAGGGTTTAGCTCTCTTGATTCTTTGATCTGCCAGTACTAGCCTAGACAAAGATATTGCGTTCAAGGGAAGAGGGGTGAAAGTCCTCCACGGTCCCGCCGCTGTGATGAATATAAAATAGCTGCTATTCACCCACTGAGTTATTCGGGAAGGGGGCATCTAAAGTTCAGAGTCAGAAGACCTACGCAATAGGGTTAACTTACGCTTCCTCGTGGATTGGGAAGTTATTGTAGGAGTGTAAATATGAAAATTAGATTGCTAGCACTATTTGTGTGCGTTATTTCGTCGTGGGCTGAGGTTGATATAACTGTTACTGCAAATAAAATTGAAGAGAAAAAAGACAACGTAGCAAGCAGCATTACTGTTCTAGAAAGCGATCAGATCGCAATGGCGCATTCAGTTGAAGATCTTTTAAAGATAGTTCCCGGAGTCGAGGTAGTAAGATCTGGTGGTCGAGGGGGAAATGTTGCAGTGTTTCTAAGAGGAGCAAATTCAGAGCATACCTTAGTCTATATCGATGGTGTTGAAGCTAATGACCCAAGTTCTCCTAGTGGAACATTCGATTTTGCTAATCTCGATCTTCAAGGAATAGAAAAAATTGAGGTAATCCGAGGGCCACAAAGTGTTCTTTATGGATCAAATGCAATAGGTGGTGTTATCAAGATTACAACTAAAGAAGGAAAGGGAGATTTAACAAGTAAGTTAACTTTCGAAGGAGGAAGTTATAATACATTCACGGAACGCGCCAATGTGAGTGGGAAAGAAGATGTTTTTTCATATTCTCTTTATGCTTCAAGAGTAGATACAGATGGATATTCTAGTGCAAAAGGTGGAGATGAGGATGATGGATATGGCTCTAGTACTGTTGGTGGAAAATTTGTTGTAGACATTACCGATAAAACAAAAGCCAAGCTAATGACCCGGCACAATCGATCTAAAACCGATCTAGATAATTTTGGAGGTTCACTTGGTGATGACCCAAATAGAGAAATCAAAGATGAGAGCACTCTCGGAAGGTTCAGTATCTCCTCAGAAGAGATAGCAGACTGGCTCAAGCAAGAAGTATCATTCTCAGCGGTTAATCAAGTATTCTCTGACAAGAATGAACCAGACTTACTTTCATCCGAACTACTTGATAGCAAGTACTCTGGACTTACTCAAAAAACTGAAAGTTTAAGTGAAATTAAACTAACTGATAGTATATCCGGAACTGTAGGACTTGATCATAAGGTTGAGACAGCAAGCTCTAGATATAATTCAGATGGGGTTTTTGGTCCCTTCAGTGACAACTTAAATAGACGTTCCATGACTACAAATAGCCTGTATGGTGAGATCGGAGCGAAATTTTCTGATTCTATAACACTTAGGGGTGGAAGTAGGTTGGATGACAACTCAAAGTTTGGAAGTTTTGGAACATACAGAGTAGGAATTGTGGGGGCTCTTGATGATACAAGAATCTTCGCAACTGTTGGAACAGGATTTAAGGCGCCAACAATTTCCCAACTTTATTCTTCCTATGGCAACCAAAATCTTAAAGAGGAAGAAAGTTTAGGTTTTGATGTTGGAATCGAACAGTCCATAGGTAATACACTTTTGGGAGTCACATATTTTCAAAACGATTTTGATAATCTAATTTCGTTTAATCCCGTAACATTTGTTTCAGAGAACATTGCTGAAGCTAAGTCATGGGGGATCGAGACAACAGCCTCAGCAAAACTTTGTGAGTACTTATCACTTACCGGAAGCTACACTTTTACGGATACTGAAGATAAGCTGACAGGGGAAAAGCTATTAAGAAGAGCACGGCATAAAGGATCAATTGGATTTTCATCAAAACCTATTGAGTCTTTAAAGATAGATCTTGAAGCAATATTGAAAGGCAAAAGAGATGATATTGACTTTGCAACAGCTGAAAGAGTTGAGTTAGCGGGCTTCAGCTCAGTAAGGCTCACCGCACTCTATAATCTGACAGACAACATAGATCTTTCATTGAGAGCTGAAAATGTATTCGATAAAGAGTATGAGGAGGTTTTAGGTTTTGCAACGGAAGGAGCAAGTGTGTATGGAGGTGTACTAGTGAGGTGGGAGTAGGCTAATCTTGCGGGTCAGGCTGTTGGGGGTCAGGCCTTCCGGCCTGACCCCCAAATTTTTGAAAATGAATATAAAATTCTTAATCATATTTTTCTTAATCGCTAATACATTTGCACAAGATTGCTCAAGAATTGTTAGTCTTGCCCCAAGTCTTACAGACTCACTGCTCTATTTGGGGATAAAACCAGTTGGAGTTACAAAGTTTTGTAATGCACCTGAAATCGAAAAGATTGGTGGATTCTTAGATCCCTCTGTAGAAAAGATTCTGACCCTTAATCCGACTCTTGTTGTGGGTCTTAATGAGCATAAAACTCTAATTAGTCAATTAGAGAGTTTAGGATTGAAAACGGCGACTTTCGAGCATCGTAATATAGATGGAATAAATCAAAGCTTAAAAAGACTTAGCAGGGTATGCTTAGGAAAAGAAGAGATTAAATTTGAAGATGAGTTAAGCAAAATAAATTCTGATTTATCGGGAACAGCGATAGTGGTGGTTTCTAGAGATAATTTGAATCTAAAGGATGTTGTTCTTTCTGGGAATGATGGGTTTTACACCGAGCTTTTAGAGAGATTGGGTGTAAAGAATCTATTCTCTGATTATAGAACGGAACTTGTTTCTATGGAGTACTTGTATTCAATCTCTCCAGATTTTGTTCTTGAGATTTCCGACTACGACGCAAGCTTATGGAAGAATCTATACCCTGATGCCAAGGTTACAAGAGTTCCACCAAGTTTAGGAGGCGTTCCGGGACCTAAAGTTTTAGATCTTGCAAAGTTTCTGGTGAAAGAGTGGCAATAGAAGTTAATAAGGTTTATTTCAGGATCGGGTCTAAGGATATTTTAAAAGATATAACCCTAGCTATATCTGACCCGACTATAATTCTCGGCTCTAATGGAGCAGGTAAAACGTCACTTTTGCGCCTCATAGCCGGACTTATTTCTCCATCATCAGGCGAGATTAAAATTGATAATAAAATACCAGCTTCAAGAAAAGATTGGGCAGCAAGTATAGTTTATCAACCACAAAGCCTTGAGATAGTTTTTCCGATAAAGGTCTATGATCTATTGAAGCTAAGTGGTTTTTGTAAGGGTTCTACTGAAAACTTTGATGAGATAGTTCAGCTTCTTTGTTTAGAGGAGTTACTCTGTCAGGATGCAAGAACTTTAAGTGGTGGCGAGCTTAGGAGAGTCATGCTTGCTGGAGCGCTTATTCAAGGTGCAAGATATGTTCTTTTTGATGAGCCAACAGCATTTTTAGATCCTTTTCAAGAAGAAATTTTCGTTAAATCACTACTTCATCTTGGAGACAGAGTAGTCCCAGTAATTACGACCCATAATTTATCATTAGCCAATAGACTTGGAGCAAAGACCCTGAAACTTAAAAAAGGCGGTTTGTACGATGGGGATGCTTTATATGAATAAAAGAATTCTCCTGATCTGTTTAGCTTCATTATTTTTACTTCCATGGATTGGCCCTACATTAAGTATGTCCGATAAGATTTTTTACGAAATAAGAATACCAAGAGTATTAATCGGAATAGCAGTTGGAGCACTTTTGGGACTAACAGGCTACCTTTATCAGTTGATATTTAGAAATCCCCTTGCAACTCCATATACACTTGGGGTTGCCTCTGCTGCCTCACTTGGGGCAGTTGTATCAATTGGATTTTTCCCAATGATTATACCTTCAGTAGGTGGAATTATTGGAGCACTTTTTGTGTGTTTGATATTTGTAACTATCTTTAAATCCCAATATCTTGCTGACAGAGTTATTTTGTTCGGTGTTGTTTTAGGGCTATTTTTGTCCAGTTTAACTGTAGTGATTCAATATATAGTTTCAGGGTCAGAAGTATTCCGTATAGTGCATTGGCTTTTAGGATCACTCCAGGTTACATCATACTCGCTAGTTTTCTTAATCTTCCTAGTCTTATTTGTGCTTTTATGCCTCGCGTTACGCTTTTCCACTGAGCTTTCCCTGATCGCAATGGGGGATGAGTACGCAAAATCTAAGGGTGTCGAATCCGAAAGTATTAACTGGCTATTCTTTATAGCAGTGTCTATAGCGATTGGACTATGTGTGAGTTTTTTCGGGCCTATTGGATTTGTTGGCCTAGCAGTTCCATTTATGGCGAGAGGGATCTCCCCATTTAATTTTAATAACCAGATTATTTGGTCGGTGGTACTAGGTGCTGTGTTTTTGGGCTGGAGCGATGCGTTGGGTCGGGTTATTACCTATCCCCTTGAAGTGCCTGCAGGGGTAGTTACTGCAATATTTGGAGCTCCGATAGTCGCTTATTCTTTATTGATGCAAAAGTCCTAAATTTTCCTAGGACTTAAAATATCAAGGCTAGGACAATTTTTGACGACATTAGTATCTTGGGTGACTAGGGTATTATTTCTTTTAATTTTCTGTTTTAGCGTATTTGCTGACTCAATTTCGAGTAATCCTATAGTATTCGTCACTGCTGTTCCAAACCCAAGAGATTTTGGAACAATGGCTGCCACTTTTAGTAATCATGTTGCAAATCCTGACACCGCTTTTAGGGGAGGAGATCTCTGGATTAGATATCCAGATGGAACTCTTCGAAATCTGACCCAGGCAGCTGGGTATGGAAATTCGGGATTTCAGGGCGCGAACTCAATTGCTGTTAGAGACCCATCAGTTCATTGGGATGGCAATAAAATTATATTTAGTATGGTAGTTGGTGCGCCAACTGCCCAATATCAGCTTGGAACTTTTAGATGGCAGCTTTATGAAATTATTAACTTTGGATCCGGACAATCGCCGATTATAACAAAAGTTCCCAACCAGCCGGAAAGTTATAATAATCACTCCCCAATATATGCAAGCGATGATTCGATAATATTTGTCTCCGATAGACCAAGAGATGACACAGTATTGCACACATATCCTCAGCGTGATGAATATGAATCTGCTGTTATAAATACAGGACTTTGGAAATTAAGTGGTAGTAAGCTAGAGATCCTGGATCATTCTCCATCAGGGGATTTTAATCCGATAATTGATAGCTTTGGGCGTGTAGTTTTTACCCGGTGGGATCACCTGCAACGTGATCAGCAAAATATAGGGGTAAATCATGGGGCGTATAACTACCTAAGCGAGACCTCAAACCAACAAACAAATTCGAATGAAGAAGTATTTCCTGAGGCAAGATCAAATCTTGATCCAGATAAAGAAGCCCATGTAAATCTACACACTATTAATCAATTTATCCCTTGGATGATGAATCAAGATGGAACAGATCTTGAAACCCTAAATCATATTGGAAGACAAGAGATTGGAATATATAGTGAAAGAACATTTAATGATGACCCAAACGTGCAAGAGTTTTATGGTCAGTATTCAACCGGTTCTAATTCAAATGATTTCACAATCTTTCTACACATAAAAGAAGATCCAAATACTGCTGGTACATACCTTGGTACAAACTGCCAGGAGTTTCAAACTCATTCTTCCGGACAACTGGTTTCAATTACAGGTGCGCCAAATGTTAATCCAAATAATATGGTGGTTACTTATCTGACTCATCCTGATACTTCTGGTGCAACGAACTCTCCTTCAGGGAATCATTCAGGTCTTTACCGTGATCCACTTCCTCTTTCAAATGGGAATCTTTTAGCAAGTCACACCTCTGAGACAAGAGAGGACTCTAACGAAGGCACAACTACGAACCCAATATCAAGATATGATCTGAGATTAAAACTTCTCACAAAACCTGGCGCTTATTATGTGCCACACTCAAATATCACTTCTGGTATTACAAAAAATGTAAGTTTCTGGAACCCTGATCAGCTAATTTCATATAACGGTGAGCTTTGGGAGATTATGGCAGTCGAAGTTAAAAGCAGAACTCGCCCACAAGCTCCAAGCTTGCATCTTCCTAGTGTTGAGGCTGGGGTATTTCAAGAGATGGGGGTCGAGTACCAGGAACTTGTAGACTATTTGAAGGCTCAAAATCTAGCTCTAGTAGTTAGTAGAAACGTAACTGTAAGGGACAAAAATGATCGCCAACAACCAACAAATCTAAAGGTTGCAGACTCAACAACCCAGAGCGTGCCCAACTCTGGAAAGATCTATGAGGTAGGTTTAATGGAGTTCTATCAAGGCGATCTGATTCGTTCATATACAGCTGGTAATACAACAGGTAGGAGAGTGCTTGCCCAAGATATGCACTCAGTGCCTGCGGGGATTAACATAGACAGCGGACGTGAAGGGGCTGTTAAGATCGCAAGTGATGGCTCAATGGCTGCTTTTGTTCCTGCAAGAAGGGCACTTAGCTGGCAGCTTTCTTCTAAAGAGGGGGTTCCTGTGGTGAGGGAAAGATATTGGGTAACATTTCAACCAGGTGAAGTTAGGGTTTGCAGCTCCTGTCATGGAGTGAATACTGTGGATCACCTCGGAAACCCTCCTCCAGAAAATCCGCCACTTGCACTTGCTCAGCTCCTTGCTCACTGGAAGGGGCTACCCCCTCCAACGGAGATCGGTTATTCCCTAAAACTTGAAGGTAAAAAGAAGCCAGGTGGAAAATTCAAACTTACAATTAGTGGCTCAGGCGAACTAAAAATCAGAGCAAAAGTTTTAGGTAAAAAATGTCCTAAACTAAAATCTGTTTCTTCAGGTGTATTTGATGGTAGATACCCTAAACTAGATCGAGCCAAGGTAGTTTATATGCTTATTTCGAATAATGAAGTTAAAGCTAAAGTTTCAGCAAGATTATCAAGATTAAAACCTGGGATAACTGCTTCGCCTAATCCATGTAAGGCAGCGATGAAGCTTAAAAGTGCTCAATAATTCACCATAATTTCACAGATACAGTCAGAGTAAACTAAAATCTGAATTTATGAGATGATTACCAAATGCTTAGCCTCGAGCCCAGTAGTTTTGACCATGATAGAGTAATCGAAATTCTAAATGGTTACTCCTTACAGCTTAAGTTGCCATTTAATCTAGAGACTTTTATTGAAAAGCATGTTGATTTTCGAGCTAGAGGGATTTCCGCAGTTTTTGCCTGCCCGGAGGATGAGAAATTAGTTATCAATTCAGATCTGTTAAAACTAATGTATCAGGAGGTTCTTTCTGAGTCTCAGAGTAAGCAAGATGCTGAGAATGGATTAGCGCTTAGACTACTTTTAATAGTAGTTCATGAGAGAGAACATCTATTAGAACATCAAGAGCAAAAACAAGATCTTGGGTTTTATTGGCCGATATCTTCTCTACAATCAGAGGTTGCTGGAGTAAGATCTGAAGCCCAGCTCTATGGAAGAATGATTCAGGATCCGAAATTGCGCGATCTGCTTAATAGAACCTCTCCACCTAGAAATTACATTATACCAGGAGCCTCGAGTTCGTTGACCGAAGCATTTGATAGGCGCATTTCAGGGGCATATGCCATACTTGATTTAAAAAACGATGAAAGACTAATCGAGTATTGTAAGCAATATTACCCTAATGCGATTGATCTTTTGAATGTGAAACGATCGGATCTCGAGATTCAACTTAAGGCCATTAAAAAAGTTGAATTAAGTCCTCATGATACTGAGAATCTAACCAAGGCGATTCAAATATGCGAGTCGGTCAGTAAATTTGATAGCCTTGTAAGATGGTATAGAAGGAATGATCTCCCCAGAGATTAGCTAAAATTCAGGAGATAGCTTGTAGATTGACTCATCCTATCATTCACAAAATACTTGCCTTTCTTTGATAGTATAAATCTAAATTCTCCTTGTTTGTTTGTTTTTTTAGTACTTAATAATTTATAAGGCCGAGATGAGATTAACTCTATTACACGTCCTGATAGTGGATCTCCCTTACTGCTAAGTGTTCCCATTAAGCAGGGTTTCCCGTTGCAGGAAGATATTCGGGCAGAAATGGATACATTTTTTTTCTTTTCGGAAGGAATTGAATAACTGGACTTTGATGGCGTTGGAAGTGGAGCGCCTTGAGAGTCAGAAAAACAGCTATCATTTAGATAGGGATTAATCTCGTTAAATGAGAAATTTGAAAAATAGGGATTTTTAGAGTTGGCATTTCCAGAACCGGTCATAATTGATTTTGAATCACTAGGATCATGCGTTGCATTAAGTCCATGACCAAGTTCATGCGCAAGGGTCTGCACAAATCTTGGAAATCCAGATGCATAATCAGTAAAGCCAACATTGTAAGCAGTGCACCCAGTTCCTATATAGGCTAGTCCGATTGCATCGGTATATCCACGTTGAGCAGTAAAAAGATGGAAAAAGTCTGCATCATTTGAGTTTATAGAACCTCTAAACTGTTCAAGTAGGCTAAGAGAGGTTTTTGCCTTGAAGGATGAATCTAATAGTCGTATCTGATTAATTCTAAAATTAAGGGAAAATGTAGTTGAATAAAGGTCGGATGTCTTTTTAATTGCAAGGACTGAAGCCAATAGAGTGTTATTCCTGTGTAGTTTTTTGAATGTAGAATCAATATCAATTGAAAGATAAAGGGATCTAGGACCATTACTTCTTTGTGAGATTGCTCTTTTTGTTCCAAGCTCTTTACAGTAAAACTGCTTTATTTTTATTGGATATGTTAATTTTTTTGATGCAGCTATAAAAGTTCGATGGTCTGTTTCAAAAGGCAAAAAAAGTGCGCCGTCCTTAAAAGAACCCGACACCTTCAAGATTCCAGACCTTGATGATTTAATCGATCCTGATACTAATTTAATTTTAGCAGTTTTAAGAATGCCGTCAGACTCTACTACAGGAACCTCAATAATTTCATCAACTTTAAGAAAACCTTTTATTCTTCCAATCCCTTCTCTAAATCCATAGAGACGAAGTCCGGATTTTTTTTCATACACAGAAAAATTACTTCTAGGTGATGCAAAACTAAGTGAGGCTAAAAGTAGAATTATCCTAATGCTTAAAGTGACCATTCGTTTTTACTCTATCCTCAACAGCTTCTTTTGCAGCAAGCTGCGTTACGCTTTCAGTAAGAAAGATATCAAGTGACTCAAGTCTTTCCTTTTCAGATCCTATTTCAAGGATCATCTGGCGCTCGGGTAATGAAAGTCCGGTAAGGCTAGCAACCGCAAATGATACAAATGGTAAATCTGTAAAATCTCGCATCTGAGGTGAGCCGCTGGTAAGTTCAGAATATTTTGTGAAAAGTGTTATTACTCTTTGGCGTAATAGTGGATCAACTTCTTCAGTGTTTTCATCATCAAAAAACTCAACTGTAGCAGTAGGGTAGGGCTTTCCCGCATTTTCTGATTCCATCCTAAATCTTCTAATGCCTCTGACTACTACATCACTAGAACCATCCTTATATTCCTCTAGAATACGGTCTAAAAGTACAGCGCATCCAACTTGGGCTATCATTTCGTCAAATAGGCAAGGGATTCCGAATGGCTTTTCTTTACCACAATCTTTAAGAAGTTGTTTATACCTATCCTCAAATATATGGAGCTTAACTTGCTCTCCTGGGAAAACCACTAACCTTAAAGGAAATAGAGGAAGAATTACGCGACCAGACATTACGGACAACCTACCCTTCTTTTTAATTCTGATCTAGTGTCTTCTTATGAAAACAATACTTGATTACATGGGAAATACCCCGCTAGTACCTCTTCATAGAGTCGGACGGGAATTAGAATGCAATCTATTCGCCAAGTGTGAGTTCATGAACCCAGGTGGATCAGTAAAAGATCGTATAGGCTTATCAATGGTCGAGGATGCTGAAAGGTCTGGTAGGATTAAGCCAGGCGATACATTAATCGAACCGACAAGCGGCAATACAGGTATTGGAATAGCGCTAGCTGGGGCGATTAAAGGGTACCGCGTTATTATTACCATGCCTGAAAAAATGAGTAGAGAAAAACAGGTTACCCTTGAAGCTCTTGGAGCAGAGATTATTAGAACCCCTACAGAAGCTGCATTTGATTCGCCTGATAGTCATATTAGTGTTGCAAAAAGATTACAAAAAGAGTTGCCCAATGCTCATATTTTGGATCAGTACTCAAACCCTTCAAATCCAAAAATTCACTATGAGAAAACCGCTCAGGAAATCATCGATCAAATGTCTGGATCAATCGATATGTTTGTTGCAGGTGCCGGTACGGGAGGAACTATCACTGGAGCTGGTCGAAGATTAAAAGAACATAATCCAAGCTGTATCATAGTAGGAGCGGATCCCGTGGGCTCGATTCTTGGGGGAGGTACTGATGTGGCCTCATATAAAGTTGAAGGGATTGGATATGATTTCTTCCCCGATGTGCTTGATACTAAAGTTGTAGATGAGTGGGTTAAGACTAAAGATCAAACATCCTTCTTGCTAGCAAGAAGACTCATAAAAGAAGAGGGTCTTCTGTGTGGTGGCTCAAGTGGTTCAGCTCTATTTGCAGCACTACAAGCCGCAAAGAAATTAAAGAAGGGTCAGAACTGTGTAGTAATACTCCCTGATGGGATCAGAAACTATATGAGTAAGTTTGTTGATGATAGGTGGATGCGTGAGAATGGCTATTACGATGTAAAAGAACTTAAGGGCACAGTATCTGATCTGCTACCTAAACTTACAAAGACTCCAATTTGTGCATTAGATACCCAAAGCTTGAGCGATGTAATAGAGAAGATGAGAATCAACAATATATCTCAGATGCCAGTAACTTCCGGAGGTATCCTGGTGGGAATGGTCACTGAGTCAGATATTTTAGATAAAATGCTTAGTGGGGAGGGGAATTCCCTTGTTTCTCAATCAATGACCAGAAGTGTGCCAACTGCAGCAACTCACACCCCTCTAAAAACAATACAAGGGATATTAAAAACAAATGCAGCTGTTGTGATTGTTGATGACTCTAAAAAACCACTAAGTATAGTTTCTAGGATAGATATAATTAATCATCTTAAGTAGGGGCGTGTAGGTTCGGTAGTATTTTTACTTGGGGGTCAGGCCGGGAGGCCTGA